>Ga0209495_1001197_pt1 | contig 18515 bp, 18 predicted proteins | sample EN1Hudsemesocosm_FD_184629 | JGI IMG/M metagenome (GOLD analysis project Ga0209495, IMG submission 184629) | Methane-oxidizing microbial communities from mesocosms in the Hudson Canyon - EN1E Hudson Canyon (SPAdes) (version 2) | ecosystem: Environmental > Aquatic > Marine > Cold seeps | place... | reverse complement strand
GAAATACTTTCACAGTCTCTAAAGCACTGCGCCTCATTCTTGTATTGCTCTTAACTTAATGGCAGTGATGCAGAGCGAGGGAACGAGGAAATATCCAGTAACCCCGACTCTATTCGCCACCCCCCCTAAAGTGAAGCGGCGATTACATGGTAATTTATCCAACAGCGGATGTGCTAACTAAATTCAGCCACCAATCATTGCCTAACAGTTTTTTAAAAATCGCGCCGAGGACGGACGCTCCTACAAAAAGAAGTATAAAAGCTATCACAAAAAAAACTAACTGACAAAAAAGCGGCAAAAAACTGACGATAAATTGACAGCCATCCACTATAAAAAAACAATATATTTTATACCTTATTGAATAACAAGGAAAAATATAACAAGGTATTGTTTATGCATGATTTTAAGCATAAAACAATGAGTGGTGGTCGTGATGAAATCATTAAACAACAACGAAATAAATATTGTCAGAGGCATTTTTATCGATACCTTAAGTGATGAGTTTACATCACAAACAGGCGTGGGCGTCTATGCTTATCTGGCTCCAATGGATATAAACCAATTATTTAAAGAATATTTGCATCAAAGAGGGACGCTTAGGATTTTTATTAAATATTATGTAAAGCAACATATTATTTAGCTTTATGACTATAAGTAAAAATCAGGCGGATCATTTTCTAAAATTGCTTACATTCTGTTTTCAAGGCAGTTGACAGTCACCAAGGCTACTAGGGCGTATTCACGCCATGTCTTGATGGACAGAATGTTGGCGTACTTTGGTATTTTAATATTGAAACAAGCTATCGCTAGATTTTAGCTATGAGCCGGCCTACTTCTGTCACTGGCAGCAAATCATATAACAGAAAATTAATTACTGCTCTTATTCAATTGCTGTGTAATAAACGCTGGGATTCTTTGCTCCAGCCAATAAAGCGGCCTGAATGGCATCCTCCCTGTTATAAAACCAACATGCCCTCCGCTTTTTGTTAACTCAATATACACTTTGTCTGCCAATTCATTGACTTGGGGAACAACCTCCGGAGTCATAAATGGATCATCGGCTGATTGAATTAATAAGGTAGGAACAGCAATCTGATTTAAAAACTGTCTTGAACTGGACTGTTGATAATATTCTTTAGCATTACGAAAACCATGCAATTTAGCGACAACCCGCTCATCATATTGCCAAAATGATTTAATGACTGATAAATCACCTAAACCACTGATTTTTTCAGCTTCTTTACCTTGTCCCGTGTTAAATAAATGCTGATGCTTAATGCTTAGATATTGCTTTAACTCTTTAATTAAATTATTTCGATAAATTCGGGAAAAACCCGCATCCAGTTTGCTGGCACAGGCACTGAGTACAAAAGGTACAGAAACCGAGATGGCACAAAACAACGACAGTTTATCGCCCTGCTCTCCCAGCCATTTAAGCAATACATTCCCCCCTAAAGAGAAACCTACCACAGCCAAAGGGGTGCCTGGTTCGCGTTGGCGAAGGGTTTGATAGAGAAAATGAATATCGTCCGTGTCTCCCGAATGATAACAACGGGCGAGATTATTGGATTGGCCACTGCAACCACGGAAATTTAATGCCACGCTACGGTAACCTTGATCTTGTAATATTTTTTGCAAGCCTTTAATATATCCAGAGTCAGAACTGCCAGCTAGACCGTGTAACAAGATAACCAGCGGTTTTTGTCCTGTACCACACCAATCTAAATCAATAAAATCCTTATCAGGGGTTTCTAGTCGCTCTCGCCAAACATCACTTAGAGCGATAGTTCTTCGAAAGAGTGCGGGGTAAATGGTTTGTAGGTGGGCATTATTTAACCACCAGGCAGGCTTAAATGAAACGTTTTTTTTCATTACTTTAATTGCATCAAAAATACGTAATAAATGCAGAGCCAACACAATGTCAACCCATCCTAAGAACTAACTTAATTATAAAAATCCAACCTCAATCACAGATTAATCTTAATACTACTCTATACTTCATCTAAAGACAAAGAATCAACTGAACAACATGACTAGACTAACGAAAGGCTTCACCTTGCTTGAGCTTATAATTACCATGACAATTGCAGGAATACTTATCGCAGTTGCCGCACCGAGTTTTTCTTCACTCATACTAAACAATAGATTAATTGCTCAAAACAATGGATTATTAACAGCATTATCTCTTGGCAAAAGTGAAGCATTAAAACGTGGGCTATCAGTTACATTATGTAAACGCAATACTGCGGGAACAGCATGCAATACAACAGGATCCTGGCAAGATGGCTGGTTACTTTTTGCTGATCAGAATAATATCGGCGTTATTGATACAAACGACACAATTATACGAATCTACGATGTTTTGAGCGCAGGTACTACGCTTAGTTATGAATTAAATCAAGTAACTTTTAATAGCCTAGGGTTTGCAGAAAATCAAAATGGGTCATTTAAGTTTTGTGATAATCGTGGCGCATCCTATGCTCGTGGTTTAATCATTGCCAATACAGGACAACTTAGGCAAGCAACTGATTCTAATTCAGATGGTATCAAAGAAGATAATACAGCGACCAATTTCACCTGCCCATAATAAACGGATAGATCGATGAAGAATATCATTAAGACAAGACAAGGTTTTAGCCTAATTGAAGTTTTGGTATCAGTAGCTATTCTTTCTACTGGTTTACTTGGGGTAGCAGGACTTCAATTAACTGCTTTAAAGAACAATTACAATTCAGAACTAAGATCCCAAGCAAAACAACTTGCTTATGATATAGCCGACAGAATGAGGTCTAATTCCATCGAAGCTAATACTAGCAATAGCTATTTAATCGACATAGGTGAAGCAGGAACTTCAACTACAGATTGTGAAACCAATCCCTGCTCACAAGAAAATATGGCAAAGTATGATTTAAACGCTTGGAAAGCAGCCTTACAATTAAAACTACCCTCAGGTGATGGAAAAATATCTTATCTTAATCTAACAAATAAACGACTATTCAGTATTACTGTGCAATGGGATGACAGTCGAGGAGAGAAAACGGTAAAACTTTTTACTTTAAGGACCGAAATATGAAAACAATTCAGTTTCATAACACTTCTACTCCTAAAGGCTATTCCTTAGTTGAACTGCTGATAGCGATGTCACTCGGCTTATTTGTTTTGGGAGGAGTTATAAGTATATTTACAGAAAATAAACGCATCTATAATGTTCTGGATGCCCGCTCCAGAATGCAGGAGAATGCTCGATATGCCTTCCATGTTTTGGAACGCGATATCCGTATGGCTGGCTATATGAGCTGTGACTCAGATTCAAGAATTGCAAACAGTGTAAATAGTTCAAGTTGGCAATTTTGGGGGACTGCCATTTCTGGTTATGAGGGAGGTGTTTCCACCTTTCCTACTGAATTTTCCAGTCAGCTATATACTGCAACTAATGCTCCAGTTAATCCTGATTCCATTGTAATTCGTCGAGCAGATAGTGATGAAAGCATGATCATTTCATCTCACAACCCTAGCTCTGCAACTATACATTTTAGCGAAGACCAATCAGTTGAAAAAGGTGAAATTTATGTCCTAGCAAACCCACAATGTACCCAACTAGGAATTTTTCAGGCAAGTGGCCCCGCCTCTGCCGGACCTCATAATCATATTGTACATAATACTGGAGCATCAACAGCCCCAGGAAATTGTACCAAACAACTTGGAGGCAGTTTTAATTGCCCCCCGTCATCTGAGAATAATATTTGTAACCCTTCTGTTACAGCAATACCTGTAGGAGAAAGTTGTAAATATACATACCCACCCGGTTCAAAAATATATAAATTAATTTCTAGAGCTTATTACATAGGAAGCTCACAAAACATACCCTCTTTATTTACAGAAAGGCTAACCGTAGATACTACTGCACATGATGCTGATACCTTAAATGAATTAGTTGTCCAGGGCGTTGAAAACATGCAAATTCTTTATGGTATTGATACAGATTCTGATGATATACCAGACCAATATGTAACTGCTAATAATATAGGTGCTAACAATATATCTAGTATCCGAATAAATTTATTAATACGTTCACTTACTTTAGCCTCGGGATCAATACAAGACTATACCTATCTTGGCAATACAGTTTCCCCCACAGATAATTATTTGCGCAAAGAGTTTTCAACCACGATTAAATTAAGAAATCGAGGACTTTTATAATGAATACTCAACACGGTGTAGTTTTAATAAGCAGCCTGGTAATGTTATTAATCATGACATTACTGGGTGTAACCGCCATGAACACAACCACTATTCAAGAAAAGATGGCTGGTAATTATTTAGATAGAGAACGAGCATTTCAAGCAGCAGAAGCTGCTTTACGCGATGCAGAACAACTCTTAGAAACACCACCAGTCAATCTAACCCCATTATCAGGTGCTGTAAATGACAACTGTACAAATGGCCTATGTACCAAACGCGAAGATAATGCTGGATTTGATTTTACTGCTTCTGAGGGTGCTGCTGGTTGGTTTGAAGATCGCTGGTTAGATACATCTATGGATGTTTGGAACACTACAAACAAACATCGTGAGTACACAACAACAATAAATGGTGTCAGCACCACACCCAAATATATTATCGAATTCCTCAGCACTGTAGATTGCCCTAGTTCTATTACAGGAGCAAATGATTGTGAAATATACAGAATTACAGCATTGGCAACTGGAGGGACTGTTAACTCACGAGTTATGCTACAAACCACTTATAGAATTCGACCATAGACACTTAAAGAGAGTAGAAAATGATCAACAGTAATAAATTTAACATTAGCTATCTTTTACTTTTCAGTACTTTATTCCTATTACCTACTTATAGCTATGGTTTTAAAGCCGAAAATCACTCGACTAGCAACAGCAATGACTATCGTAACACTCAAAGCTTTCTGACAGGAAAATTAATTGGATTAACTTTGAGTCAAGTACTGACTTCAGTAGGTGCATACGCGATTAATGCTTCAGTTACAGTGACAGATAATCGAAAAAAAGATCAAAAAAATAGCTTTGTTCAACTCGAATTTAAAAACAAACAACTGATTAAATTAAATATTTATTAAAATCCCTCCCCGTCTTGCTTAATAAAGATAACTCTCTAGGTGGTATAGCATGAACACTTTTAATTTAAATATATCAAGTAGAGTAACTGTCAGTTTAACTCTACTGATACTTCTCACCCCTAAAGTGAGCATTGCAAATGGTAATTTAGTTGACTATATTGCTACGCCACCATTAATCAGTGCAACAGGTGCGTCTGATAAACCAAATATTCTTGTTGTTCTTGATAATTCAAATAGCATGGATGAAGCAGCCAATGGTTCAGCCGTGGGCAGTGAAAATACGGGGAGTAAATCTGAAATAGCTCGACATGCGATTAAGGACTTGATTACGGCTTTTAATGGCAAAATACGAATGGGACTCATGGCTTATCAGCAAGCTGGCATTAGTCTACGGCATTTGCATAACTCACCTTATGATTGCAGTTATGACTCAAATAATTACGACCCTGACTCTACAGCATCAAGAGATTCCCTGATTAAGAAATACCGTGCCCCAAACCCTAGCAATCCAGGTGAATTTATTCACTACAATATCGCTTTACCTTTTTACTCATCAAACAATGAAGGAACAGGCTTTTGTTATTCAGCAACAGCAGATTTTGATAACGGTACTGAAAATGCTAGTAGCGGACCATGGGATAGCTACCGGTGCTTTAATAACATGACTGGAACTACAGATATTTTGCCACACAACCCTATACCATTCGGAGGGACTACTGCCTCTGAATCTAGTGCAGGCTACTCGAACAGGATTGGCACTTTCACCTTTTTCCCCACTGACAGTGATTTTGCACAAAATATTCTTGATTTTGGTCGTTTTACGTCTTGGACACATGTGAGCCGAACATGGTTTTCAAACAACTCTCCTGGTAAAGGTTTTTTACATATCCCAATAGCAGATCTAGATTCAACTCAATCTGCATTACTGAATGAAAAACTTGCAACATCTCAATTCACCACTGCAACCGACACACCGTTAAGAAATGCTGGATTAACACCCTTACAAGGAACCTTGCAATCTGCAAATAACTATTTTAACAGTACATCTTTACCTGCCAATGAAGGTGGTCCTTCAGTTGCTCCTCCTGTTAATACATGTAGTAACAAAGACTTTGTGATTTTGTTGACGGATGGATTGCCCTCAACAAATGCATCTGGTTCGGCAACTACAAATGTGACGACTGCTATTGCAGATACTGCGGCAGCTGCAAGCACTTTATTAGCTTCTGGAGTTAAAACTTATGTCGTTGGCTTTGCTCTTCCTGAAGGAGTTGACTCCAGCTTGTTAAACGACATTGCAAACTCTGGAGGAACAAGTACAGCATTTTCTGCAAATGATACAGCAACGCTTGCTTCAGCTTTAAATGGTATTTTCCTGGACATTTTAAACCGAACTTCTTCGGCTACAGGGGCTGCAGTAGTTTCTAATAATTCATCTGGTGTGGGTGCGGTATACCAAGCCCTTTACAACCCCAAGCTTGAAGACCTTTCTAATAATGTTATTACCTGGGCAGGCTCATTGTTCAGTGTATTTATCGATGATTATGGCCATTTAAGGGAAGATGGAAACCAAAATGATCAGCTTGATGGATATGATGTCGACAAAGTAATTAATATTTTCTTTGATTCCATAACAAGCACGACTCGTTTGCGTCGATTAGCCAGTAGCAGTACAACTGAACCTATTGCTCTGACAGCAGAACCTTCCGTTGAATTAAAAAATTTAAAAACAGTCTGGAGTGCTAGTGAACAACTTAGTGAAGTAACTGAATATAGCAATCAACGTGTCTATAGCAACTCAGCAGATACAGGCCGTCATATTTTAACCTGGCTTGATAATTTAATTATAAATAATACAGTTGATAATGGAGAAGTAGTTGATTTTATTGCCGCTAAATTCTCCCCTCCCACAAACGATTATCTAGATATTGCTGTTTCTGATTCAACTAATCTGGTTAATTACATTCGAGGAGAAGAGATTGCAACTTATCGCCCAAGAATCATTGATTACGATGAAAATGGTACGCCTGAAAAATGGCTATTAGGCGACATTATTCATTCAACCCCTGCTATAGTGGGGCAGCCAGCAGATAAATACGACACCCTATTAGAAGATAGCAGTTATAAAACATTTGCTGAACAGTATAAAAATCGACGACAAATGGTTTATGTTGGTGCAAATGATGGAATGATACATGCATTTAATGGTGGTTTTTGGGATAATACGCAAAGTAGATTTTTGCTAGAGCAGGGTAACCTAACAACTCCTGCCGTGGTTTCTGGACTAACGACACATCCACTGGGTTCTGAATTATGGGCTTATGTTCCGATGAATTTATTACCTCATTTAAAATGGCTAAAAGATAGCAACTATCCTCACGTATACTATATGGATGGTGAACCAATAGTTTTTGATGCTAATATTTTTTCTGCAGACTCCGATCATCCAGGTGGTTGGGGAACAGTTTTGGTTGTTGGGATGCGATTAGGCGGAGGCGATTATTCGATTAGCTCAATCAATAAAACCATGCGTTCAGCCTATATAGTGCTTGACATTACTAATCCAGAAGTTGCACCCAAGCTATTAGCTGAGATCACAGCCCCTGACATGGGTTTTACTACAGGAATTCCATCAACAATAAAATTCAGAAGACCAGGGGCTGGCAATAATTGGGCTAATCCTGCACAAAATGATTGGTATCTTGTATTCGGCTCTGGCCCGAATACATTAAATACAGCAACCAGTACGGAAACCGCTAAATTATATATTTATAACTTGCAATCTAAAAGTTTCGTCACAAACTTTGCACCCTATGATTTATCAACTGAAACAGCAAGTTTCGTCGGTGATATTTCACATACACCTCTAAATATAAGCTTTACCGATACCACACGATATTTCGGAACAGTAGGAGGTACGCCAGCAGCACCGACAGGTAATTTAAAAATATTAAATCTTAATAGCTCAAATATCAGTTCATCGACTATCAGCGATGTTTTTTCCAGTTCTGTTGGACAACCATTTATATCCTCACCTCTAGAGGTGTTTGATAATGAAGGCAAGCCCTGGATATATGCCGGAACAGGGAGGCTCTTTGTTTCAGCTGACAACATAAGCACCTCTCAACAAACTTTTTATGGTATCCGTGAACCGGCTTCATCTGTTGACCCTGATGATATTCAAGATGTATCCGACATACAAGTTTTTAGCAATGGTCAATTAACCCCGTTAACATTGGAAATACCTTCAGGTAACTCAATTAGCTCCTTTCAAAACTTAAAAAAAGCCATAGCAGAACACAAACAAGGCTGGAAAATTAATTTTTCTGCAAATGGTACAGCCCCTAGTACCAGGAATTTAAATACCTCCACCATTTTCGGCCCCATTCTATTGTTTACCAGTTACACCCCATCAAGTAACCTATGCGAACCAGAAGGAGATAGTCATTTATTTGCAGTAGATTATCAAACAGGAACAGCATTTCCACATGGAGCAATCAGCTTTGATGGAGGTACAACCATAACATCTTCAGGCATTGATTATGATTTGAGTGTTAGGAATATAAACTTAGGTAAAGGGTATTCATCTTCACCAGTCATCCATAGTAGTAAAGAAGGAGACACAAAGGTTTTTACACAACAATCAACGGGAGCAGTAACAGATACAGAAATAACTCTTCCAACAACAAAAGGTTCAAGACTATCATGGAGAGAAGTTCCCTTTCAATAATATAAATGATCGCTGCTTGCCTCCATTCTGTCCGGCATAAATACATTCATATAGCTTTGATGACAGCATGGAAAAAACTTTTGATGATGAACAAGCTATTTTTGTTCATAGTCATAATAATTAACAAAATTTAAAATAATGAAAACAAAAAGAACCTCAGGCTTTACACTTATCGAACTGATAGTAGTTATCGCTATCGTTGGAATTCTAGCATCCATAGCCTACCCCTCTTATCAAGATAGTATTTTAAAGTCCAGACGTACTGATGGGAAAAGAGCATTGATGTCATCAGCAGGTATACAAGAAAGTTATTTTTCATCGAAAAATAGCTATAGTGATAGCATTTCGGATATTGGTGGTAATACTTCTGAGGAAGGCTATTATTCAATTGCTGTTAGCAACACAAATTGCTCATCTACTGTTAATGGTGTAACACTTTATGCCTGCTTCACTTTAACGGCTACAGCCGTAAATTCACAAACATCTGATACAGCATGTACGCCAATGACTTTGACACATACAGGAGTAAAATCACCCATAGAATGTTGGTGATTTCGCACACTCTATTTGTATTCTGTTAATTAAAGAAGGGAGCTCGAACTAAAATCATTAATCGAGGACAAACTTGTTATTTACAAAATGTGCATATTTAACCAGATTATTTATAATTTCAAGGTTTTTTAAACTTTCTTTATTTTTTTCAACCATCATATCAAGATTTAAAAAATAATCTGGAATTATCAATGCAAGCCTAGCCTCGCATTGCTTTTTCCATTGCTTCTGTTCGTTAATTGTTAATGTTTCATAAAAGTTCCTAGCTCTATAATTGAATAACAAATCTTCAAACCGTTTATCTATGACAGATCCACTATAATCTATAAGTTTTTCAGGGTCTGACTGACGAATTTGTTGAAATATCTTTTTATCATCAAAAGAGAAAAAACCATCATATAACATAGCATCTACATTATCCTGGTGCTCAAACGCCCTCTCTTGATCAAAGACTGCTTCAACCACTTCTGCCAGCTTTGGATAACTGCGCAATATTTCTAGGTTTGCCTGACATTGCTGCCTATCGATCCCTATGCGTTCAGCATTCCCGGCTAGCAACGTTTTTTCTATAGCCAAAAATGGACATTTATTGATATGGACCAATTTTAAAGGGATGGGTGATTTATCACCCAATTCATCACGCTTAGTATAAAGTCTTGCCCTGATCTCATCAGCAGATAATTCAAGTAAAGGCGAAATATCCAGTGATAAATCCACAACCGCAACGGCATTGGTGTTGGTTGGATGCCAGACTATGGGAGATACCAGCCCAGCATTGGATTTTACCGTACCAAACATGCCTGAAACATGCACTAACGGCGTCATGGACTCAACATCAATTAAATCTTTAACTTTATTTTTATTTCGTAACTGAAAATAATAATTAAACAATTTAGGGCATTTTTCTTTAATCAATTTAGCAATGGCAATCGTTGCATACACATCGGAGGTTGCATCATGTGCTTGTTCATGACTGATACCATTAGCCTCTGTTAACAACTCCAGACGAAAACTAACTAAACCCTGTTCATTTTTTGGCCAGACAATACCATCAGGACGCAATGCATAAGCAGCCCTCACTAAATCAATAATATCCCAGCGTGAGCTACTATTTTTCCAGCTGTATTCATAAGGATCATAGAAGTTACGATAAAACAGATAACGGGAGAATTCTTCATCAAAGCGCAGGGTGTTATAACCCACAACACAAGTATTACTCTTACTAAACTGTTGATTGATCCTGCGGGCAAACTCAAATTCTGCAATACCTTCTGCTTGAGTTATATCAGGCGTTATGCCTGTAATAATGGCGGGCTCAGGATTTGGCAGATAATCATCACTTAGACGGCAATAAAACATGTCCGGTTCGCCAATGATATTGAAATCCATATCAGTACGAATCCCGGCAAACTGCGAAGGCCTATCTAGAGAAGGACTTAAGCCCCAGGTTTCGTAATCATGCCAGTAAAAGCTAGCTTGTTGAGAGGCCATTATTTGATTTCTTTGATTTACTAGAGGTTTGCAAGGTAGATGATAAGCATTTAGCACCACACCTGCAATTTTAACTAACAATATTTCTCCTCACTCAAGGGCAAGGCTGTTGACTTAGGAAATGAGGCTTTAGCCTCGTATGTTTCAAGCGAGGCTAAAGCCTCATTTCCTAACATAGTTGACTTGGATCTGAATTCCTATTTTGTGTTAATTCAACAGCATTACTCAGCAAGGAAGGGCTAATTTAAATTGAAACTAAAGCTCTTAAAACATCTGTACGACTAACGATACCAACTAGTTTTTTATCACTAAAAACGGGATAACTTCTTAGTGAGGTATCTTTAAATTTTTCTGCTAGATCAACAATACTGGATTCAGCATTAACCGAGACAATATCTGTACTCATAAAGTCTGAGACTTTTCCACTCATACCCTGATTATAAGAAGCACTTAAAACCACTTCCATACAATCAATTTCAGAAAACATACCCACCAGTTTTCCCGTCTGATCTAAAACAGGCGCACATGTAATTTTATGACTCAATAATTGCTTAATCGCGGCCAGAGCATCTATATCTTGTTTGATAGTCATTATATTTTTAGTCATATAATCGGCTATTGTAATTTTTGCTAACATCAACATCCCCTTTTTTAATTATTAATCAATAAGCGATCTTATCGCATCAATCTTACGAGGCTAAAGCCTCACTTCCAAATTAATTCATCCACTATAGCAATCATGAAAACTCCAGCAACTAGATACTAAGGAACGTGTATGGAATAACTTCCCGAAATTATAACGCAGGATTTTTGTTTTAGGTGGGGTGATCTCATGAGGCGCATAGTTATTCTACGCAACGAATGAGAGCACCTCACCTAGAGCAAAAAGACTAGTTAGAAATCGGGAGGTTATTTCATGCACGTTCCTAACCATCACTCAACAGAACTTTTCATTATATTGGGATTAAATTCAACTTTTTGAGACTCGGCGGCTTCCGCATCTCTTTTCTTTCTTTTATCACACTTTTCAACACAAACACATTCACCATTTCCAGCGCCACCACAGGAACCTTTAATAGCGCGTCTACCAAATATAACACCAACGGCCATAATCACTACAACAATCAACATGAAGCCGAATGTTACTAAAAAATACATCATTGTCTTACCTTAGTCTTGCTACAAAAGATGATGATGCTTTTTCTTCAAAGCCATCATCTGTTTTAATAATAAATAAAGCGGCTATATTCTGTTGTTCAGCCAATTCAAATCCCTGTTCCGAACCCAATACCATTAATGCGGTCGCCAAGGCATCTGCTTTCATTGTAGTATCGCTCAATATTGTAATTGATGCCAGTTTATGTGTAATTGGCTTGCCAGTCCGTGGATCAATCGTATGAGAAAATCGTACGCCCTCAAGTTCAAAATAATTTCTATAATCACCTGAAGTGGCTAAAGACACATTCGATAAGGGTAATACTTTTTGTATCATTCTATTGCCTTCTGCAGGCTTTTCAACTGCAATACGCCAGGGCTGATCATTAATATTATGCCCTCTTAAACTTAGCTCCCCACCTATTTCGATCATATAATCAAGCATTCCATATTTTTCTAATAAGATGGCAACCTGATCAACAGCGTAGCCTTTTGCAATGGCTGATAAATCTAGATAAAGTTCTGGTATCAATTTCTTAATACTTTGCGTTTTATCATCGAGTAAAAGATTCTGATAGCCCAGTTTTTGCAACTGCTGTTCTATTTTCGCCTTCTCAGGTGCTACAAATGACATAGGGTCTGGACCAAACCCCCATAAATTAACTAATGGCCCAACAGTTATATCAAAAGCGCCCTTTGACAGCTCTGATATTACTTTGGCTTGCTTAAGTACTGCATATAACTCTGTAGATACACTTTGCCATTCTGTTGATCGACTCTGATTGAATTGAGATAACTCAGAATCCTGTTGATAAGTCGACATTTGTGCATTCAACTTATCCAGCAATTGTGTTATCTGCTGTCTTAATTCTGTATTCTTTATCGAAGCGGCTAAAATAGGCGCTTTAATTGTATAAGTGGTGCCAAAAATTGCATCAGAAAAATGCAAAGGATATTGTTTCTTTGCTTGCTGCTGTTGCTGGCAAGCTGCCAATAAAAAAACGAGGAGCAGTAAAACTGATCCTCGTTTTAAGTTTTCTAAATACATAAATTCAAATAGTTTTAATAGTTCCCACTCAGATCATCACTGCCATTAAGTTAGGCTTATTACCTTGACGGGGCGCAGTGCTTTAGCCTGCTTTCATTGCTGAAATTAGCAGGCTAAAGCACTGCGCCCCATTAACTACATCCTTAACTTAATGGCAGTGACGTAGAGCATGGAAACAATTATTTGTTGGGAAGTGAGGCTTTAGCCTCGTCTTTTTTATAAGCGAGGCTAAAGCCTCACTTCCTATAATCTAGATAGCATAAAAAAGCCACACTAACTAAGTAGTGTGGCTTTTTTTATTTAACCACCAAAGTCATCTAACATGATGTTTTCAGGCTCTACGCCGTTTTCAATCAACATGTTAATCACTGAGGAGTTCATGATTGGAGGCCCACATAAGTAGTACTCACAATCTTCAGGAGCCGGGTGGTTTTTAATGTATTCTTCAAACAATACATTATGGATAAACCCTTGGTAACCTTCCCAGTTATCTTCTGGTAATGCATCAGATAATGCAGTATGCCATTCGAAATTATCATTCTCTTCGGCTAACATATCAAAATCTTCAATATAGAACATTTCACGTTTACTACGTGCACCGTACCAGAAAGTCATTTTACGCGTTGATTTTAGTCTGCGTAATTGATCAAAGATATGTGAACGCATAGGTGCCATACCAGCACCACCACCGACAAAGACCATTTCTGCATCTGTATCTCTAGCAAAGAACTCACCATACGGCCCTGAAACTAGGGCTTTATCACCTGGCTTCAAGTTAAAAATGTACGATGACATAATGCCCGGAGGAACACTATCAGGTGCACCTGGAGGTGGTGAAGCAACACGTACATTCAGCATGATTTCTTTTTCTTCTGGATAAGAAGCCATTGAATATGCACGTAAGGTTGGTTCTTTTACATCAGAAACATAACGCCAAAGATTGAATTTATCCCAATCTTCACGATATTCTTCTTGAATATCCATATCTTCATATTTAGAAATATGAGCAGGACATTCAATCTGAATATAACCACCCGCCTGGTAGTTAATTTCTTCACCGTCAGGTAATTCTAATACCAACTCTTTAATAAAAGTTGCTACATTGTCATTTGACTTAACAGTACATTCCCATTTTTTAACACCGAATACGCTGTCTTCAACTTCAATCTTCATATCATGCTTAACAGCAACTTGACATGAAAGACGTTCGCCTTCAGCAGCTTCACGCTTAGTAATATGAGATAACTCAGTCGGTAGAATTTCACCACCGCCTGAATGAACTTTTACATTACACTGTCCACAAGTACCACCACCACCACAAGCTGATGGGATAAACAGTTCATTGTCAGCCAATGCTGTTAATAACTTTGAACCAGCAGGCACATGAATAGTTTTTTCATCATTGACAACAATTTCGATGTCTCCAGATGCGACCAACTTACTCTTTGCGCCAATAATAATAAATACCAGCGCAATCACGATAACCGTGAAAAATATTACGCCTAATATAATTTCAAGCATTTCTAAACCTTCCTACAATTGGATTCCAGAAAAAGCCATGAAGCCAAGAGACATCAGACCCGCGCTAATAAATGTAATCCCTAGACCTTCAAGACCTTTAGGAATATCGCTGTATTTTAGTTTTTCACGAACACCTGCCATCACAGTGATAGCTAATGCCCAACCAAAACCACTACCTACACCGTAAACAACACTTTGAGTAAAGTCATAATCACGTTCAATCATGAACAAACTACCACCCAAAATCGCACAGTTAACAGTAATCAACGGTAAGAACACACCTAAGGCATGAAACAAAGCTGGAAAGAATTTATCTAAAACCATTTCCAGAATTTGTACCAAGGCAGCAATCATACCGATACAGCTTAATAGCACCAAAAAGCTTAGGTCAACACCTGTGATTCCCATCCATGCTAAAGCATCTTCTTTTAACAAAGTATGGTAAACCAGATTATTGACAGGTACGGTAATCACTTGAACGACCATTACCGCAATCCCTAAACCTATTGCAGTTGAGATTTTTTTGGAAACCGCCAGGAATGTACACATCCCCAGGAAAAAGGCTAACGCCAGGTTTTCAACAAAAACTGCTTTAATAAATAAACTTACGTATTCATTCATTAGTGATGCCCTCCTTCACCATGAGAAATATCCATTATCTTAAAGTCTGCATGTTCATTTTGAGCAGGTTTCCACTGACGGAATACCCAAATAATAAAACCAATCAAAAAGAAAGCACTGGGTGGTAATAACATCATGCCGTTTGGTTCATACCAACCGCCATCTTTTGTTAATGGGAGAATTTCTATACCCAATAATTTACCTGAACCAAATAACTCTCTAAAGAAAGCAACAATAATCAAAATTAAACTATAACCTGCACCATTACCTATACCATCAATAAAGCTGGCCATGGGTGGGTTTTTCATCGCATAAGCTTCTGCACGACCCATTACAATACAGTTGGTAATAATCAAACCAACAAATACCGATAACTGCTTACTGATTTCATAAGCAAAGGCTTTCAGAATTTGGTCCACAACAATTACTAATGAAGCAATAATTGTCATTTGCACAATAATACGAATACTACCTGGAATATGGTTTCTAATCGAACTAATCGCCGCACTAGAACATGCGGTAACCGCGGTTAAAGCAACGGCCATAATTAACGATGTCGACATTTGCGATGTTACCGCCAATGCCGAACAGATACCCAGTACCTGCAAGGTAATAGGGTTGTTATTGACTAATGGATCCGTCAATACTTTTTTTGTATCATTCGCTGTAGCGCTCATAATTAGCCCTCCCCTTTAGTTCTGACTTTATCAAGATAAGCAGAGAAACCTTCTTTACTCATCCAGTATTTAACGAGGTTTGATACACCTAAGCTAGTTAATGTCGCACCAGCCAAGCCGTCAACATCATATTCAGAGCCCGCTTTATTGGTATCAACTACGCCTTTAATCAAGCCAAGTTGTACTTCACCGGCATCGTTATAAACCTTTTTGCCCTGCCATAAAGCACGCCAGTTAGGATTAACAACTTCGCCACCTAGTCCCGGTGTTTCCGCTTGATCGTAAAAGTTAATACTTTTAACCGTTTGACCATCCGCTTCTAAAGCCAGGAAACCATACATAGTCGACCATAATCCATAACCATGCATAGGTAGGATAATAGAATCGATAGTATCGCCTTTTTTAACTAAATAAACTTTAGCAACTTTCGCTTTACGCTTGATGCTTGCAATATCATCACTGGATTCAAGCACGATGTTTTGAGCAGGATCTTTAGCCGCTTTACGTTGATCGTAAGCCACTACATCCATATCTTCAACATAATCACCTGTTGTAATATCAACCAGCTTTTCTTCGACTTGCTCAGCAAAAGCATTATGAATATCTGTACTGTCTTCTAATAAACCAGCAACATCAAGAATATTCTTCTTCATATCCATGGCTTTATTTTCAATTTGTAACGGTCTTAAAGCAACCGCAGCAAATGAAACTAGAATCGCACAAACAAAACAAAGTGACAGAGCAACAGCAATCGTTTTTTCTAAACTATCATTGCCCAGTGCCAGGATCTTTTCTTTATATGCATCAAATTTCTGGTAATGCTCACACTTATCTAAGCGTTCTTTTATTCCGTTAGACATGACGTTTCATCCTTCTCTTAATATTTGCCTGAACGACAAAATAATCAATAACAGGGGCAAACATATTGGCGAATAAAATCGACAACATCATTCCTTCTGGGAAAGCTGGATTTACCACACGAACCAAAACAACCATTACACCAATCAATGCACCAAATATCCAACGACCTGTATCGGTCATCGCAGCACCTACTGGATCTGTTGCCATATAAACCATACCGAAAGCAAAGCCCCCGACGGTTAAATGCCAATAGAATGGGAATGAAAACATAGGATTAGTATCACTACCAATAATGTTAAACATAACCGAAGTTGCAATCATCCCTAGTAATACACCGCCCATGATTCGATAAGAAGCAATACGGGTATAAAGTAGAAATATAGCACCAAAAAGGATAGCTAAGGTTGATGTTTCACCAATTGAACCAGGGATAAAACCCAAGAACGATTGAAACCAGCCATAACCAGCAGCATGTACAGCATCAAGACCACCTTGAGCAGCAAGACCTAAAGGTGTTGCCATGGTGTATCCGTCAACCCCAACCCAGGCAGTATCACCTGAAATTGCAGCAGGGTAGGCAAAGAATAAAAATGCACGGCCTGTTAATGCAGGGTTTAAAAAGTTTTTACCTGTGCCACCGAATACTTCTTTACCGATAACAATACCGAAAGAAATACCTAGCGCAACCTGCCATAAAGGAATATCAGGCGGTAAAATCAAAGTGTATAACATGGAAGAAACTAAGAAACCTTCGTTTACTTCATGTCCGCGAACGGTTGCAAACAATACTTCCCAAACACCACCAACCGCTAAAGTAACGATATAGATGGGTAAGAAGAATAATGCACCATGAACCATATTAGATAAAGGATTCATTGGGTTATAACCAAACAGTGACATAGGAATACTACGCCAGCTATTGACTTCATCCAGGCCCATTGCTTCTACAGCCAGGTTAGCTTGATAACCTGTGTTGTACATGGCCATCAAAATACAGAACAATGTTGCAATTACAACAAATGTCATTGTACGTTTCAGGTCATTACCATCACGAACATGTGTAGTTCCGCGTGTTACATCAGAGGGTGTATAGATAAAAGTATCTACCATCTCATACAGACCATAGTACCTTTCTAATTTACCGCCTTTCGTAAAATGCGGCTCTACGCTATCTAAAATATCTCTAGCCGACATCATCCTTCCTTCTCAATTTTAGTTAGATTCGCTCTTAAAACAGGGGCAAAATCATGCTTACCTGGATCAACGAAAGTCATTAAGGAAACATCTTCCTCAACTAATTCAAGAGCCCCTAATAATTGCGCCTGATCTGTATCACCAACCACTAAAGCTTTTAGTAAAGGCGTTGGAAGAATATCCAGAGGCATCACTGATTCATAAACACCAACCGGCACAATAGCTCTATTACTACCATTTTTGTCCGTTGTTAATGGAAACAATCTATTGTCTTTGCGATCTTTGCTAGAGGTATAAACATTCATCGCTGAATATTTATCTTTACCGGCCACAATCCAGCCAAACAATTCACGCTCACGGCCTTCTCTTAGTACCGAAACCTGATTGCTGTAAAAACCAAGATAAGAAAACGCATCAGCCGCTTCATGACCATATAAAACTGAGCCTGAAATCACTCTGTTTTCACAATCAGCTAATTCACCTGAAACCAGATCATTAGTATTGGCACCCACACGTGTTTTTAACAAACGGGGTTTATTCACTGTAGGTCCAGCCAAAGAGACAACTCTT
>Ga0209495_1001184_pt1 | contig 18651 bp, 10 predicted proteins | sample EN1Hudsemesocosm_FD_184629 | JGI IMG/M metagenome (GOLD analysis project Ga0209495, IMG submission 184629) | Methane-oxidizing microbial communities from mesocosms in the Hudson Canyon - EN1E Hudson Canyon (SPAdes) (version 2) | ecosystem: Environmental > Aquatic > Marine > Cold seeps | place... | reverse complement strand
TCAAAGCCTTATTTATAAAAAACCACTCCACCACGCGCCTGTAGCTCAGTTGGATAGAGTACCAGTTTCCGAAACTGGGGGTGTTGGGTAGCTGATAACCAGCCACACCAACGGGTTCGATCTTACTTGTCTTATCTCCATGAAAGTTTTTCACAATTCTTTCACACTGGAGATTAAATTATGTCAACAATCAGAAAGCTTTCTATAGGCACTAAACCTTGGCAGGCTATTGTCAGAATAAAAGGCAATAGACCGCAGTCAAAAACATTCACCTCTAAGCGAAATGCTACCCGTTGGGCTAATCAACTAGAAACGGAAATAGCTCAAGGTATCTTTACTGATACAACTCAAGCTGAAACATTAACCTTTGCATTAATACTTGAAAGATATCGAGTTGAGATTGTTCCTCAGAAACGGGGGCAGAGACAATTCCTTACACAAATAAGGACTATGCTTAGCTCTAAGAGCCTAAAAGGCTTATCACTCCTCAATGTTACTTCTACAGCAATCGGACTGCACAGAGATGCTAGATTGAGCTCTGGAACGTCACCTTCAACAGTTCGTAAGGATTTAGCATTCTTACACAAACTCTTTGAAGTCGTGAGGAAAGACTGGAATATTAATTTACCTAAAGGAAACCCCGTTGCATTGGTTTCAAGGCCACCTGATTTAAAACCAACCTCTAGAACTAGACGATTAGAAGAAGGTGAATTAGAACAATTACTCGCGGCCCTTTGTAACACTTTATTGGTACGTAGTTTTGTTATATTTGCTATTGAAACTGCTATGAGGAGAAGTGAGATAATCAATATTAGAACTGATGATATCAACTTTCAAACCAGAACATTGTATATCCCAAAAACGAAGACGGGTGTACCTAGAACAATACCATTATCAACAAAAGCACTTTCAATCTTAAAGGATATTGGTCAGTTTGATATTAAGCCTAGTAGTGTTAGTCAAGCATTTCATCGAGCATGTGTAAGAGCTAGAATAATAGATCTTAGAGTGCACGATCTAAGACATGAAGCTACAAGTCGACTATTTGAGAAAGGTCTAACACCTATGCAGGTATCATCAATCACAGGACATCAAGACATGAGAATGCTTAGTAGGTATACTCATCTTAAGAGCTAGAGATTTAGTTGAGTTACTTGACTGATGATTGAAAATTCTATCGATTAAGAATAAGTATTTCGAGAGAAGTACTAGGTGGTTTATTCAGCAACCTCTTATCGCTACTAGTTATATAGGGGACTTATTATATCTATTAAACCACTTTCTCACATCCTTCTTACTACTGATGTAAATGTTAAGAAAAAAAGAGTATAGATGGAAATCAGCTAATGAGAGTTTAAAGCTAAGTACCACTCCTCCTCTCTTGAATGATACTGTTGAGATAATTCTATTTCTTTAGCAACATCATCAGTAGACTGAATTGAGTCAAAAGAAAATGCTTCACCTGTTAGTACACTAGGTGACTCATGTACGTTTCCTTCTTTATCTGTGAAAGAATAATGAACACCTTTAAAGCTGTCATCAATAAGCTCAAGGTAAATACTTTCAGGATTAACAGTGATAGTGGTTCCCATTATCTCCTGATAGGACTCTTCCATTATCCTGAAAAGTAGAGCCTCCTGTTTTACTGAGGTAATGAAGCCATCATGAATAGGTAATATACAGGCATTCTGCTCAATGCCCTTTAGCAGGATTAATTCAGCTATCTGAGAATCAATATATTGTAATTTAATACCTTCACCACTGGCTATAAACTCATCAATAAGAGGATGTTTATCTTTGAACGCATTAAGCAACTTCTCACCATTACCGAGTTCTTCACTTAAGTCGCCTTCAGCTATCTTATTATTAATAGTGGCAATAGCCTTAGATACCTTTTCACAGTTGATGATGATATTAAAAGACTTCTTGATGTATGCTCGAAGTGATTCATCATAACCTTCTAACTGATAGGGATCCCCTTCAGGCATGGGAACTCCTTTCTTGGCATACATCATGGCAAAGTGCATCCCTGAATAGTCATATTGTTCAGTGTGCTCACCATCAATAGTGATTAAGAAACGATATTCTTTAGGAATGCGCTGCCAGAAACCACCATAGAAACGACCTCCAAGTTCAAATGATGACTGGTTGAATATTCGTCTTAACTGCTTATCGTTAAGATCTAGGTATTGTGGCTTGCCATATTCATCACGGTTTTTAACCCGTTCTTGTAATACAAATTGTTGCTCATCAGTTAGTTTAAGGTCTATATGATGCTGTGATAGAAGGGTGTTGATACGATCTAGGTTAGCACGAGCTTGTAATGTGAAGTCAGTATCATTATATTCCACATCATCACCTCTCTTTTGACCTTCAAGCTTCTTTGTTCTCTGCACAATACATTCAGGTGGCGTAGGAAATGGGAAAATCATATACCGATTAATGCCAAAGTCTTTCATAAGGCCTATAAGTGTTTTTGTTGCTCTATATCTAGTTGCACGCTGGTGTGTCTGAGCACCTGTTGGACGTGCTCTTCCAAGTGGTTCCTCAATATAGCCATCATGTAAGAGATAGTCGCGTATGTGTTCCATGATCCTATAGGTGATGTGTTCTGGTTTATAACGGTTTCCGGGGTATTTACCAATAGTTTCATTATTGATTGATGCTGACATAGCTAACTCAGGATGTGATTCATAAGTACGAAATAATTCAAGTACAAAGCACGTGAGCTGATCCTTTATCTGATCTTTATGCTTTATACGCTGCTGCCCATCTACCTCTTTAGCCCACTTGATATAGTCAATGAATAACTCATTTATAAAGTCATGCACTTTTGGATGATTAGACCAATCATACCCACGAAACTGTCGGCTAGGTAGTTGGTCAATTTCAGCTGTTTTTAGTCCATCAGGTAGTGTCACTTCCATATCATCGCCCCATAAATTTTAGCATCTATTTTCAACTATATGTATTTGTATATAAGCTGTTTACCACCATATCTGATTTGATGTTACAAGTCATCTTAGTGTTGATAATACTAACAATATTCTGACTTAATTGGGGTATGCAGCCACTCTTCGGCTGTAATCATCAATATGTTTATGTCATTGTAAATCCAGAGGTATTAGGCTCACCATCATCGTCGTTAACGGGGTTACATAGTTTGGCTACCACAGAGGATCTTGTGTGATCGATACGATCGTTTAAAGTCTTCTGGGCTACTGTTAGCTCAGTTTATGTCAAAGTCCGCTTAGAGTGGGTCTGGGGGCTTCTTAAGGGAGGTTTATAACACCTTGCCTGGTAACAATTCTGACGTTATTTTCTCTTCGCAACTTGCTCTGGATAAAATATGCTATTGTTAACTCTATGATTTGTTGAAACCGGGTCAACAACCTAAGTGAAGCTATTAAACTATAGAGAACGAAGATGAGTGTTACACGATATACAGATGTAATAATCCGGCAACTGTTTGTTGCTGTTGTATATTATATCGTTGCTGTCATTGCTCTCAATTTTGCAGTGGTGGAAGGCAATGCCACCATATTATGGCCCTCGTCAGGAGTTGCTCTAGCCGTATTAATCCGTTTTGGAATTCGATATGCCATTGGTGTTTTCTTGGGTGCCTTTGCAGCAGGCGTTCATGTCGGTAACCCCCATTTTGTATCAGCTTTGATTGCCTTAGGTAATACGCTAGAACCACTATTCGCTGTATATCTATTACGGAAACTCCCTTTTACACCGTCACTTTACCGCTTACATGACTACCTGTCCTTAGTGTTTGCAGGCAGTGTCGGAGCTGTCATCAGTGCATTGTTAGGCACGTCAGCATTACTTTTGGCGGGGTTCATACCTCTATCTATGTTCCTCTCTGTCGCTGGATCTTGGTGGATGGGGGATGCACTTGGTGTGTTATTAATAGCCCCATTCCTATTAATGATTAGCCTGCATTCCTATAAAAAAGTGATCGAAGACAAAGCCGTAGAAAGCCTGTTATTACTGGCTGTTACCACGATTGTCTCTTTTCTAGTGATGACTGACTGGTACCATGAGCTAATAAGCGAGTTTGGCGGGACCTATTTATTAATTATCCCTTTAGCGTGGTCTGTACTCCGCTTCAGCCAATCCATGACGTCCATCGTTATCTTCGAATACTTTGCTATTGGTGTGTGGGGGCTACTGCATCAGCAAGGCTGGTTTATCGGTAGTAATCTTGAGCCCAACCTAAGCTTCTTTTGGGTGTATTTTGTTATTATCACCTTTATAGCTCATGCCGTTGCCTATTCAGTGAATGAACGTAACACCTTGTTTCAAGCGATTAACAGCAGCAAGACAGAAACCTATGTGTTTTGTGAAGGGGCAATGACATTTGAATTTGTTAACCAAGCCGCACTTGATAACTTAGGTCTTTCATTGTCTCAAGCATTGAAACTCACCCCTCTGGATATCAAACCTTTATTGTCAGGTAAAGAGTTTAATGATGTAATGATGCCGCTGATAAAGAAACAAGCCGATGTTATTAATTTTGAAACGGTTCATCAACGTGCTGATGGCTCGGTGTACCCCGTGGAGATAATGCTACAGACAGTTAAACATGCTAATAGAGAATGTTACCTTGCTTCTATTCTTGATATTACAGAGCGGGTCGAGCGTGAACAACATCGTATATTAGGCAACACTGTATGTGACTTATCACCACAAGCTATTATGATTACCGATAGTGACCATTTAACCATACGGGTTAACCCTATCTTCACGGAGATTACGGGCTATTCATTTGAAGAAGTCGAGGGCAAAAACCCACGAATTCTAAGCTCTGGACGGCATGACAACGCTTTTTATCAGCAGCTTTGGGACAGTCTAAATACACAAGGTCACTGGCAAGGGGAAATATACAACCGGCGTAAGGATGGAACACTTTATTTACAACATCTGTCAATTAAGGTGCTTCATGATGCAGATGGCAATATTAAAAATCACATTGCTATGTTCAGAGATATCACTGACGAACGTAACCATAGCAAGAAACTTAAGTACCTTGCTGAGCATGATGTTTTAACAGGGCTACCTAATAGGATGAAGTTACAGCAGGAATTTGACTTTGCCTTAACTGCGGCGATACGGCATCGTAATAAACTGGCTGTTTTGTTCTTTGATTTAAATGAGTTCAAACCTATCAATGATAATTATGGCCATATGTATGGTGATGATGTTTTGCAAGCTGTTGCTGATAGAGTATTTGACAGTATTCGTGATTCAGATATGGTGGCTAGAGTTGGTGGGGATGAATTTGTGGTGCTGATGACGGATATTGACTCTGACGATGCAATACAGGTTCTCACTACAAAACTCCAAGACATTATTGCCGAACCTATTACAGTTAAGGACAACACCTTTACTATCTCGGCTAGTTTTGGCATGGCAGAGTACCCCAAACACGGGGATTCACTTGAGGTTTTACTAGACCTTTCTGACAGTGAAATGTACAAAAACAAGGCAGCAATGAAGAAGACAAGGACAGGTTGATGTTGGCGAAGATGGAACATTGGATAAACAAGCGTTACGAATGTCTCGAGTCAATGCCGTTCAAACTGGAGTACTGATGAATAGTCTCAAAAATAGATTGTGGCATCTAGGACCTATATGTGGGATTCTCATAGTTATCCTTGGCATCACTGTATTAGCTGGCTGGACTCTAGGCTTGAACTTTATTACGGCGATACGAGCGGGTTATATTCCTATGGCGCCGAGTACAGCCTTGCTATTCATGCTTAGTGGGTTTGGCCTTGTTATTCGTAATCTCAATATTTACACTGAGTCTACCGCCCAAATTGAAAGGCCCATTGCCCTCACTATTCTATCTGTGGCAATACTCTTACTTGTTTTATCGGCACAGCATATCAATTCAAGTTGGGAATATTTAGGTTTATCAATTAGTGGCTCAGTAGCAGGCTCTCCTATTGGTCATATGTCACCAATAACGGCTATAAGCTTTATTGCCGTGGCTATTTCATTATTAGCATCCCAGCATATTTCAACCTCAAATGCTCGTATTGCTCTCATTGGAATGGGCGTTGCTATTGCGTTCATGTTACTTTGCTTAGCCTTCTTTTTGGCTTACATATTTGGTGCCCCACTACTTTATAGCGGTTTATTTATTCCTCCAGCCTTAAATACCCTTGTAGGGTTCTTAGTGTTAGCTTTTGCATTATTTGATACTAGTTTTCACAGTGCACAACTCCATGATAACTGGCTGGGTAAGCTAGTAAAGAACTCTGTTAACTTTGTCTGGGGTTTTATTGGGGGAATGGTACTTATTGTATCTGTTGCTTATGCTTATCAACGGCAACATGAAGTTGACTACAATAAAGAAGCATCAGAACAGATTACAGCGATTGCAGAGTTGAAGAGTCGTGAAATACAACTTATCCGTAAAGAATGGCTGGAGGACGCACAAACCATTCTGCATGCTCAGCATGTAGTGAAACGAGCACAATTGCTAGTAAATAATAACGATGACGTGCAAGTACGAGAGAGTTTGCTCGAGGTTCTCTTGAGATGGAAAAAACACAATTCCTATAATGAGGGGGTCTTTTTTGACCTGCACGGCAATCAGCTTATATCAACGATGACAGACAGCAAGGCTATCTCTAGCAGTGTTACGACAGCAATTGCTGAAACTGTGAGTCAGACAAGGGGCAGAATCCATGACTTTTACCGCAATGAATTTGACGATAAGGTTTATTTAGCAATTCTATTACCCATTATCACCAATGATGAAACAAAGGTTGGAACGATTGTTTTACGAATTGACCCTCATCAACAGTTATACCCACTTATTAAAAGGTGGCCGGTAGTGAGCGAAACAGCAGAAACACTATTAGTCAGACAAGAGGGTAATGATGTTGTGTTCTTAAATGACTTACGTTTTAAGGAGAACACAGCACTTAACTTAAGACATACAATCGAGAATAAGACATTACCAGCGGTTATGGCGGTAGAAGGCTTCACAGGCGTTATCGATGGCACTGATTATAGGAATATAGAAGTTATTGCAGATGTCAGAGCTATCCCTGACTCACCATGGTTCATGGTAACAAGAATGGACAGAAGCGAGGTTTATAATGACTTAAACGAGCGTCTATGGACGACTATAGCATTTGTTTTCACCATGATTCTTACAATGGGAACAGGGTTAACGTTCTTGTGGCGGCAACAGCGTTTAACGTATTACAGAGAGCAATACGAAACAACCTTACGTTTAGACATTTATGGCCAAGCCTTTGCTCAAAATAGTGAAGGTGTCATGGTGACTGATACAGAGGGAAATTTAACCTTAGTCAATGAAGCCTTTACAACTATCACCGGTTATACGGCTTCTGAGGTACTGGGTAAAAACCCTCGATTATTAAAGTCTGACAAACATGATGCTGAGTTTTATAAACAGATGTGGGCTGACATTCAAGAGAAAGGCAGTTGGCAAGGTGAGGTCTGGAATAGAGCTAAGGAAGGGAAACTGTATCCTGAATGGCTAACTATTACGGCATTATATGATGATAGCCCTGATAGCCCTGATAGCCCTGATAGCCCTGATAGCCCTGATAGCCCTGATAGCCCTGATAGCCCTGATAACGCAAGCCACTATATTGGTGTCTTTAGTGATATCAGTCAGCGTAAAGAAGATGAAGATGAAATCCGCTACCTTGGTCATTACGATGCATTAACGGCCTTGCCTAACCGAACTTTGTTAGATGACCGGATTAAGCAATCCATTAGCTTTTCACAACGCAGTAAACATTCATTTGCCATTATGTTCCTTGATTTGGACCATTTTAAAAATGTGAATGACTCTCTTGGCCATCATATTGGTGACTTAATGCTCATTGACGTTGCGAATAGATTATTGACTGTCATACGTGAAGAAGATACCGTTTCACGCTTAGGTGGTGATGAGTATATCTTACTACTACAAGAAACAAATGCTGCAGGTGCTGCGGGAGTAGCTCAAAAGATAAATAATTCAATTGCAGAACCCTTTATTTTGGAAGGTGCTGAGCTAACAATTTCACCTAGTATCGGTATTGCAATCTACCCAACAGATGGTGATACCCCGTCCAAATTACTTCAAGCAGCAGATTCAGCTATGTATCAGGCTAAAGATTCTGGCCGCAATCGATTCCAGTTCTTCACCAAGGAACTATTTGAATCTACCAGTAGGCGACTTGAGATTGATAACGCATTACGGGGCGCTATTAATAGAAATGAACTGGAGCTTTATTATCAGCCACAGCTTAATATTAATTCAGGTGAGTTGATTGGTTGTGAAGCATTATTACGTTGGAAACACTCACAACTTGGTCAAGTATCCCCCGGAGAGTTCATCCCTATTGCAGAAGATAGTGGACAGATTTTATCTATAGACCGATGGGTACTTTTTCAAGCAACAAGACAAATGGCTGCTTGGCAAAAGCAAGGCATACTTGATTTTACCGTTGCTGTTAATTTATCAGCTAATCAATTTCATCATCAAGGTTTATTGGCCATGGTGAAAGAAGCTTTGAATGAATATAGTCTTTCAGCTGATAACTTAGAATTAGAGCTCACAGAAGGGCTAATGATGGATGATGTCGAAGGTGCCATTACAATAATTGATAAACTACATGAGGAAGGTATCAAGTTATCAATCGATGACTTTGGTACAGGCTATTCATCTTTGTCCTATTTGAAGCGGTTCAAGATTGATAAGTTAAAAATAGACCAGTCCTTTGTCAGTGACATTACTACTGATCCAAACGATGCCTCAATCGTAAATACTGTTGTGGCACTTGCTGATAGTATGGGGCTAAAGACAATTGCTGAGGGTGTAGAAACCAAAGAGCAACAAGAGTTCTTACAAAATATTGGCTGTAATGAAGTTCAAGGTTACCTTCACAGTAAACCATTGCCTGTAGCTGAGTTTGAAGCATTTGTTAGTACAATGACTAATAATTAATGACTAAATTGTTACACTAAGTTTGTACATCAAGATGGGCTAAATATATATCTATAAATAGAATTGGGTACCTGCTCCTAACATGCCCCCCACCTTCTAGATTTCATTACTCTTGAATCAATAGCGCACTGGTGTCAGGGTTATGATTCATTAGAAGATCCTGTGTGATCCGAGAGGATCTGTTAGAACGGATCAAGATGAAAGTGGAGCAGGGCGGCTTTTGAGGGCCTCTCAATGGCATTAATCATCTACCTGCATACTATTTCGTGTTGATTAGCAAATAAATAATACCCCCCCCCATTAGTCGGGTATTCATTGTGATAGTTTAGTTGTATGCTGATAGTCAATAAACCACTCTCTAGTAGGAGGATATCATGGCCACTTCACAACAAGTTATCGCAGGACTTTATGCCGCTTTTTTCAATAGAGCACCCGATGCAGAAGGTTTAGCATATTGGGAAGGTCAGGCATCAGGCGGTAATGATTTAGATACATTCAAAGTGCTCGCCGCTGGTTTTGCCACTCATCCTAAATTTACTGATATATACTCGGGTATGACAAATCAACAGTTTGTTGAAGCTATTTATGTCAATGCACTGGGATATGAAGGAGATAGTGAAGGTATTAGTTACTGGACTGGGCTGATTGATGGTGACATGCCCCGGTCAGATATGGTGGCGACCTTTGTTCATAGCGCTCTCAACATTGATTTAAATGATTCACAATGGGACTCACTGTCAACATCTGAAAGAGAAACAGCACAAAACAGACAAGATACCTTAAGCAACAAAGCGGATGTAGGAATTTACTTTGCTGAAACGCTGGGCAGTAGTACCAACATAACTAACCCTGATGACTTAGATAATGATCCAGCTTATCAGGCTTCAATTACAGCTTTAGCAGATGTCGATAACACCTCAGAATCAGTCACAGCCGGTAAAGCCTTAGTTGATGCTGATGCCTCTAGCGAAGATATCACTATTCCGGGCATTACCCTTTTCAGTGATACATCTAGTAGTGATATCAGTTCTTCTACCGATAAAATTACCAATGAGGGACTACTATCAATAGGCGGCTTAGTTGAAGGAGGCTCTTGGATTGCTTCAGTCAATGGGGGTGAATTCGCTGCAGTAGCTAATGGAACAGATTCAAATGTACTATTTGAGGTCGCCACAGCAGATGGCGATAAAGCGGTAAAAGTTAAACAAGTTGATGCGGATGGCAATGAATCAGATTATTCCACTGTAGTGAACTTTACCTTAGATACAACAGCCCCCACGCTTTCTAGTAAAACCCCCTCTAACTCAAGCACAGATGTTGCTGTAGAAAGTAATATCGCACTCACCTTTGATGAGGCTGTTTATGGTGAGAATCTACTTGGGCGCTACGTCATCATCACTGATGAAGATGGCAATACACATAGCACTATCTCACCATTAACGAGTGGTAGTTTTAGTAATGACCGCCTGTCTGTCACCTTAAACCCACTTGATGATTTTAGTGCTAATACAACGTATACAGTCACCCTAGAAGAAGGTACTTTGACTGATTTGGCAGGCAATCAGATTGTTAGTTCTAGTTTTAGCTTTACCACAGCTGCCGAAGCAGTAGATTTTGATGGCATATTGAACACGACTAATGCTGACGAGGTGGCCTTAGCAAATCAATGGCTTGCTGCTACAGATGGTGCAATACTCACAATCGATTTTGATTCGAATGATTATTCGGGAGCTGATATTACGCTAGATGGGTTTGGGCTTGATGATGTTTTAAAAATAACACGTGCAGATGGTCGGATAGCCGGAGATGGGACTTCTAGCGTAATTCAACAGCCTAAGTACTATAACTGGGGTGGGAGTACTCCTGAGGTACTTGCTAGGTCATACATTAATAACTGGAGTACGGGAAATAGTGAGCAATGGAGTATGTTAGGTGACTGGATTCACTACACACGGTATCCAACAAAGACAGTGCAAACACTTAAGTTTTCAAGTAAATTCACGACAGTTACTGATAACCCCACGCCCATTAATAATAGGGGGTATTATTCAAGGTCTTATCATACAAAGACGGCTAATACATTGGTCATATCAGGAATAGCATCTATCTCCACTGGTAGTATTGTATTTATTTAGTGAGAATAAACTTGACCAGATCAAAAATAGCAAGGAATGCGCCTGTTGCGCTACTGGGTATAATGGCTACGCGCTCTTCATATTATTGGAGGCACACAATTGGATCAAGTTCAGAAAGACAATGCTGCCCAATTAGCTGAGGTTATCATTGCTAATGGGGAGCCTCACAAAGACTCTGAAACAAGAATACTTCGTTTATCTGGTAAGTATTGGAGTAAGGCTTCTGACCTGACCAATAACGTCGATGGTGATAGCAAAGATAATATGTTTAAAGAATATTTGTTGAGTCTGTACGTGAATGTGGGCTAAATATATATCATATGGTAGAGCATCGGGAACCCGTTCCCAACATACCCCCCACCCTATGAGTTTCATTGATCTTGAATCAATAAGCACACTGATGACAGAGTATTGATGCTCTAGAAGATCCTGTGTGATCCGTGAGGATCTTGAATTTGATTTGAGGTACTGTTTGATCTGTTCAAGAGCAAAGTGGCTTAGAATGGATCCTGAGGGCTTCTGGGGGCATGACAGAGAGCTGGCGGAGATGTAGCAGGATAGTTTAGCTATTGAAATGGAACAGCCTCAATTCCTGTCACACCTCAGTCACACTTGGAGTGGAAAATGTACTGATTATTCTATATAATTACACATCAGGCGACTATCGAATTTAGTCGTTATATTGTTGTGTGACGTGGTGCTACAGCTAGGGTTGTTAAGATAATGCGCCCGTAGCTCATTTGGATAGAGCATCGGCCTTCTAAGCCGAGGGTAACAGGTTCGAATCCTGTCGGGCGTACCATTTTTTCACCTTCACATGTTTAGCATGCCCTGACTTGGACAAAACTGTCTTGTTTTATCCTGCTGGCTCTTCATTTGAAATATCTATTAATACTCCCTCATTTATTGCTTATCTATTGATGTTTTTGCTTCTCAATGTGATTTGAAAGTAGATTTCATAGAGTTGAAGTTAATTCCTTTTACTTAGTGTAAAATCTACGACACGATATTTAGAATGTTACGGATGAATTTATGTGTGGAATTGTAGGCGGTATTGCTGAGCGAAATTTAATACCCGTAATATTAGAAGGCTTGAGACGACTCGAATATCGAGGTTATGACTCGTCTGGCATTGCGGTATTAAATAATTCCAAACACATAGAAAGGGTCCGCTCACTAGGTAAAATTAAATTTTTACAAGAGAAAATTGAGCAGCAAGAAGATATTATTTCAGGTACGCTGGCGATTGCTCATACTCGCTGGGCAACACATGGTGCTCCGTCAGAAAATAATGCACACCCACATTTAAGTAACAATAGTGTGGCCGTGGTTCATAACGGCATTATTGAAAATTATCAAATCCTAAAAGCACAGCTTCAACAGCAAGGTTATCACTTCGAATCGGAAACCGATACTGAAGTCATTGCTCATGCGATTCATGCCCAATTCGCACTAAATAATGACTTTTTTACTGCGGTACAAAATGCTCTAGCAGAATTTGAAGGTGCTTATGCACTTGGTGTGGTCAGTCAGGATAACCCAGATACGCTGATTGCAGCCCGTAAAGGTAGCCCTCTTGTCATCGGTATAGGTATTGGCGAGAATTTTATTGCTTCGGATGTCTCGGCATTATTACCTGTTACACAGCAGTTTATCTTCTTAGAAGAAGGCGATATTGCCAAAGTCAGTCGAGAACAGGTGCAGATTTTTGATGTTGATGGGCAGCGTGTTGAGCGGCCAATCAAACTATCTAATTTGTCGGATACGGCTGTCGAACTTGGTGAGCATAAACACTATATGCATAAGGAGATCTTCGAGCAAGCGCGAGCTGTTGCAGATACTCTTGAAGGGCGTATTAGTCAGCAGAGTGTGCTCGAATCAAGCTTTGGTCATAATGCCGAAGCGGTTTTTGCTGCGATTGAACAAGTACAAATTGTGGCTTGTGGTACAAGTTATCACGCTGGTTTAGTAGCCAAATATTGGTTTGAAGATATTATTGGCATGCCTTGTCAGGTTGAGGTGGCAAGTGAGTATCGATACCGTAATCCTGTGATTCAAAATAATACTTTATTTGTAACCATCAGCCAGTCGGGTGAAACAGCGGACTCCTTAGCTGCATTACAGAAAATTAATCTGGCACGAAGTCAGTCACAGGACTCGATTCCAACACTGACAATTTGCAATGTTGCAGAATCAAGCCTCACTCGTGAATCGGACTTATGCTGTTTAACTCATGCCGGGCCAGAGATCGGTGTCGCATCAACAAAGGCATTTACCACGCAATTAGTGGTACTGGCCTTATTGATCACTAGTATTGGTAAAGTTCAGCAACGAATTATCCCCGAACAGGAAAAACGCATAATACAAGGCTTGCAACAATTACCGAGTTTGATCAATAGTGCCCTACAGCATGAAGATACCATCAAAGATATAGCGACGTTATTTGCAGACAAACAACATGCATTATTTCTTGGCCGCGGTACGATGTATCCCATCGCCTTAGAAGGGGCGTTAAAACTGAAGGAAATCAGCTATATTCATGCCGAAGCTTATCCTGCGGGCGAATTGAAACATGGGCCATTAGCGTTAATTGATGATCAAATGCCAGTGATTGCTATTGCTCCCTTAGATGATTTACTGGATAAATTAAAATCTAATATACAAGAAGTGAATGCCCGAGGCGGTCAAATGATTGTATTTGAAGATGAACAGTCCGACGTGAGTTCAGAGCATGGGTTTACGGTTGTTAAAGTGACTCAAAATGTAGGTCGAATTACTGCGCCTATTACGTTTAATATTGCCCTACAGCTACTCAGTTATCATGTTGCTTTAATCAAAGGTACTGATGTTGATCAGCCAAGAAACTTAGCTAAATCGGTTACTGTAGAATAATATTGACTAAGACTGTTATAGTTTGTTTAAACAACAAGTCAAATAACGCCTTTACAAAATAGACCCTCATCAACTATGCTCTAATTCAGTCTTATGATAAGACTGTTTAACTAACAAGGAGTATGGATATGATGTTGAAAAGATGGACTTTATCGTTATTATTAGCCTTTTTTCTATCAACAGGGTTTGTGTATGCTGCAGATCTAATTGATATTAATACGGCAACAACAACAGAGTTACAAACGGTCAAAGGAATTGGACAATCGACCGCAGATGCAATTATTAAGTATCGTAAGGAAAATGGACTTTTTTTAAGTGTAGAAGATTTAGTAAAGGTGAAAGGGATTGGCGACAAAAAATTGTCTAAACTATCAGCATCATTGGTAGTTGCAAAACCTGAATAAATACCTTTAGCATTTAATTCATAGCGTAGCTGGCATAGCCGGTTACGCTATTTTTGTTTTATTGGGGATGATTGTTGTTAATGAAAAGGTTGTTTGACTTACTGTTGTTTGTGATTTCGTTATTACTACTGGCACTGCCACTGATTATTGTTGCGATTCTGGTAAAGTTTACGTCCACAGGCCCGGTGCTTTATTGGTCTGATCGTGTTGGTAAAGACAATAAAATTTTTAGAATGCCAAAATTTCGTAGCATGGATGTGGATACCCCAGAAGTAGCTACTCATCTGTTAGAAAACCCCCATGACGCACTAACATCAATGGGTGGCTTTTTACGTAAATCGAGCTTAGATGAACTACCACAGTTATGGAATATTCTAATGGGTGAAATGAGTTTTGTCGGTCCACGGCCGGTATTATTTAACCACAGCGAGTTAATTGAGTTACGCACTCAAAAAAATGTTCACACCTTGTTGCCAGGCTTAACTGGTTGGGCACAAATCAATGGCCGTGATGAGATTAGTGAAGAAAAAAAATCCGAATTAGATGAAGAGTATTTGCAGCAGCAATCCCTCATTTTTGATATCAAAATTATCTGGCTCACCTTTTGGAAGGTGATATTACGCCATGATGTGTCGCATTAATTAGCTAGCGATTACAATTTAAATTTACTGTGGACCTTGAAATTTATTTTAAAGCCCACATATAACATCGTTACTTAAAACAGAGTTGTTACAGTTCGTGTATAATTGCTCGTTTGTTCGAAAAAGCTACCCTAAGGTTAATAAGTTAAGATGAAAACAACGGAACGATCTGATTTACAAGAAGCTATATCCTTATGTAAGGGCTCCTTTATCGCTGCAGGTTTCTTCAGTTTATTTATTAACTTTCTTATGCTGGTTCCAGCACTGTACATGTTACAGCTGTACGATCGAGTTATTACCAGTGGTAGTGAATCAACCTTATTAATGTTAACGATGATTATGGTGGTTTTATTCATCACTATGGGCTCACTAGAATGGGTTCGTTCACAACTTTTAGTACGTGTCAGTGCTCGCTTAGAAACACTACTGAATGATAGATTATTTGGTGCAACGTTCAAACAAGCCTTATTTAATGGCTCAGCAGGTAGCTCTCAGCCTCTAGATGACTTGACTGGTTTACGTCAGTTCTTAACTGGAAACGGTCTGTTTGCCTTTTTTGATGCACCTTGGCTGCCGATTTACATTGCAGTGATGTTTATGTTTCATCAATGGTATGGCTGGATGGCAGTTGGTACCGTTATCATTTTGACAATACTTGCAATCATCAATGAAAAATCAACCAGTAAAACACTTAAAGAAGCCAATGAACTTGCCATAAAAGGCCGTGGCTTGGTCAATAAGAACTTAAGAAATGCAGAAGTTGTTGACTCAATGGGCATGTTAGATGGCATTCGTGAACGCTGGAAAGTAGGCACAACAAAAGTGCTTTATTTACAAGCCAAAGCAAGTTCAAAAGCAGGCGCGATTACTTCAACATCAAAAACAATCAGAATGATGGCTCAATCTTTAGTATTAGGATTGGGTGGTTATTTAGTGCTGCAACAAGAAATTTCACCGGGTCTGATGATCGCGGGTTCAATTTTACTTGGACGTGCACTTGCACCGATTGATTTAATGATTGGTTCATGGAAAGGCTTTGTTGCCGCTCGTGGCCAATATCATCGCTTGAATGAAGTCTTATTAAAGATCCCTAAAGATAAAGAAAAAATGGCCTTGCCAGCGCCTGTAGGTCAAATTAACGTCGATAATGTCGTTATTGCACCACCAGGAAGCAGAACGCCAGTTGTTCGTGGTGTCAGCATTGATCTTGCACCTGGTGAATCATTGGGTGTTATTGGTCCAAGTGCCGCAGGTAAGTCAACCTTAGCGCGTGCATTACTCGGTATCTGGCCAGCAATGAGCGGAAAAGTACGTCTAGATGGCGTTGATATCTTTGATTGGGACCGAGCTGAAATAGGGCCTTATATCGGCTATTTACCACAAGATATCGAATTATTCGAAGGGACTATCGGCGAAAATATTTCACGTTTTGGTGAGATGGATCCAGATAAAGTGGTTGCCGCTGCCAAAATGGCCGATGTGCATGAAATGATTCTTGGTTTACCTGAAGGTTATGACACTATTATCGGTGCAATCGGTGGTGTGTTATCAGGTGGTCAGAGACAACGAATCGGCCTTGCTCGAGCAATCTATGGAGAACCCAAATTCGTTCTTCTGGATGAACCTAATTCGAACTTAGATGACCAAGGTGAACTTGCCTTGGCAAGAGCTATCACGGCATTAAAACAGAATAAAGTGACGGTGATTATCATTACCCATCGACCGGGCATTTTGGGCATATTAGATAAATTATTAATCTTAAAAGATGGCTCAACAGTTACCTTTGGTCCTCGAGATGAAGTGATGCAACAGCTACAGCAACAAGCGCAAGCAAATGCGGCAAAAAATCCGCAGAATGTAGCTAAAAAACCACAAACAGTCGCACCTGTCACTGTTACTCCTGTTATTTAAGATTTAAAGAAGAACTAAAACAATGTCTCAGATACAAGCAGAACAAGAAGAGAAGATTGAAGTAAAAACAAAAGACGGGTCTATTCGTTTAATAGGCTTTGTTATTTTGTTTCTTACCTTTGGTGTCTTTGGTACATGGTCCTATTTCGCGCCGATTGATAGTGCCGCTTTAGCACCTGGTTACGTTACCGTAAAAAACAATAGTAAAACCTTACAGCACCTTGAAGGTGGCATAATCAAGTCACTATTCGTCTCGGAAGGCAGCAAAGTAAAAGCCAATGATGTATTAATTAAATTAGACGATACACAAATACGCTCTCAAAAAGAAATCGTTTTTGGTCAATATCTAAGTTCAAAAATATTAGAATCTCGTTTAGTAGCTGAGCAAAAGAAAGCTGCAAAAGTGAGCTATCCTGATGAGCTATTAAGCAATGCTGATATTCGTGTAAAAGATGCAGTTAGAACACAAGATGATATTTTCACTGCAAGAAAGCAAACAACACAGGGTGAACGGTCAGTTTTATTACAGCGTATCGAGCAACTTCATAGTAAAAAGTTGGGTTTAGCTGCACAGAAACAAAGCAATGAACAATTAGGTGACTCTTATTCTGAAGAAATTGATGAATTAAAAGGTTTACTGTCAGAAGGTTTTGCTGATAAACAACACTTACGCGAACGCCAGCGTCAATATACCAATGTGCAAGGTACCATTGCTGAGTTGGCCGCTGAATTAGCGACGATTGACATCCAAATCGGCGAAACAAAGTTACAAATTATTCAGCTAGGTAAAGAGCAAGATGAAGAAGTCGCTAACTTGCTTGGCCAAGTGCAAGTAGAGTTATTTGATTTAGCAGAAAAATTGACAGCGATTGAAGACCGATTACAAAGAACCTCGGTACGTGCTCCTGTGACTGGGACTGTTATTAGTCTTGCAGTGCATACAGAAGGCGGGGTTGTGGCACCCGGCTCACCTATCTTAGATATCGTACCTGAAGGTGAAGAATTGACGATAACTGCACAAGTATCTCCGATTGATATTGATCGTGTTTACGCTGGCCTAGAAGCTGAAATACGCTTTAGTGTGTTTAATCAAGCGACCACGCCAAAATTATGGGGTCATGTGACTACCTTATCAGCAGATAGATTAATCAATGAACAAACGGGCATGCCATACTATCAAGCACAATTAGAATTATTACCAGAAAGCATTCAAGCTATGGAAGGGCTTGAGTTACTGCCAGGTATGCCGGCAGAGGTATTAATTTCAACGGGTGAAAGAACATTATTACAGTATTTGGCTAAACCAGTTACTGATGCTTTTGTTCGTTCGTTCTTAGAGGATTAGAGTCATGTTGAAAGTGCTGAAATTTAATCTAGTAGCCATAATGGCGATGATGTCGTCATCCGTGCTGGCACAAAATTTAGAAGATATTTATCAGCAAGTTTTGCAATCGGATCCTAGATTGTTAATTGATACCTTAGGTGTTGAAATAGGTGTTGCCAGAGAGCAACAAGCATTTGGTACTTTATTGCCACAAGTATCACTGAATAGTAATTGGACAGAAAACAAACGTAAAGCCGATGGTTTTAATAGAGATTCCTATGCCGGTGAACGTTATACACTTTCTGTACGTCAGCCTATCATCGATATGGCTAAATACTATGGCTGGCAACGATCA
>Ga0209495_1001181_pt1 | contig 18681 bp, 19 predicted proteins | sample EN1Hudsemesocosm_FD_184629 | JGI IMG/M metagenome (GOLD analysis project Ga0209495, IMG submission 184629) | Methane-oxidizing microbial communities from mesocosms in the Hudson Canyon - EN1E Hudson Canyon (SPAdes) (version 2) | ecosystem: Environmental > Aquatic > Marine > Cold seeps | place... | reverse complement strand
TGCTCCATCAAAGCACCATTTAAGGCGCTGCCCGCCTCAACTAATACCTCATTCACCTGCTGCTCGGCTAAAAACAACAAGACCGCATTTAAATCGACACGCCCTTGGTTATTTTTGGCTATTTTATAAACTTCAGCACCTGCTTGAGTTAAAGCCTCTACTTTACCTTGTTCGTCAGAACAAGTTAAAATCAGTGTTCGGCCTGCCAAAGCCAATAATTTCGCGCTAGTCGGTGTACGCAATTGAGAATCCAAAACCACCCGTAAAGGCTGCTCTACCTCAACATCCTCTAAACGCACATTCATACTCGGGTCATCAGCTAAAACAGTATCCACGCCAGTTAACACGCAGCAACTCGCTGCACGTAGCTTTTGTACATCTTGTCTTGCTTCTGAAGCAGTAATCCATTTACTCTCCCCCGACGCCATCGCAGTACGTCCATCTAAACTCATTGCCATCTTACTGACAACATAAGGCTTAGCCATCGTCATACGCGTAATAAAGCCTCTATTCAGCGCCTGCGCCTCAGACTCTAATACGCCACAAGCTACTGTAATACCAGCCTGTTCCAATAAAGTAACGCCCTTGCCAGCCACTAAAGGATTAGGGTCTTGCATAGCAATAATTACGCGTGCCACACCCGCTTTAATTAAAGCCTCGGCACAAGGTGGTGTACGCCCATAATGACTACAAGGCTCTAAAGTCACATACGCTGTAGCACCTTGCGCATCTTGGGCATTTTTTAATGCCTCAACTTCGGCATGCCCTTGCCCCGCACGCACATGCCAACCTTCAGCAATAATTGCATTATCTTTAACGATAACACAGCCGACTTGCGGATTTGGCTTAGTCGTATAACGACCTTTTTTAGCCAAATACAGCGCTCGCGCCATAAATAAGCTATCTTGTTCTGCTTGTCGCTTAGTCATTATTTCTTTTGTAAATCAGCGATCATATCGGTAAATTCACTGACATCCTGAAAGCTCCTATAAACAGAAGCAAAGCGCACAAAAGCCACATGATCCAAAGCAATTAATTCTTTCATGACTTGTTCACCGATTTCTAATGCCGCTACTTCACGATCACCTTTAGCATTTAACTCTTTTTTAATTCGAATAACGGCCGCTTCTATCTGATCGCTAGTTACCGGGCGTTTTTCTAATGCTCTTAAAATACCGGCACGCAATTTATGCTCGTTAAAAGGTTCGCGCACACCATCACGCTTAATCACCCTAGGCAAATTAAACTCAGTAACTTCATAAGTGGTAAAGCGCTCTTTACAAGCCACACACTCACGGCGACGACGTACTTGGTCCCCCTCATTCGCTAAGCGAGAGTCAATAACTCTAGTATCTTGGGCTGTACAGAAAGGGCATCGCATAGTAACTTATTTTGCTAGAATCTAAAAAATGTGGCATAACCATTAGAAAACCGCTAATTTTACAATAAATTAGAGCTTAAAGCTGATTTTTATTAACGCTTTTAATTTATACCCACATTTTCATCTAGTCATTTATACAAGCTTATGCAAGAAACTGAAGGTGTTATCAAATACCACTTAGACCATAGGCAAACAGTGGCAAAACCTGACTGGTCTTTAACCACTATGAATAGCTGGCGCTGCCTGCTCTATAAATTAGAATTAATAGGTCAAAATCCAAAGCGTTATATGGGCTATGGTTACGGTAATATCAGCCAGCGCTTTACAGATGAGCAGTTTATTATCAGCGGCACGCAAACAGGTGGGTTGGCAGAATTATCAGAACAACACTATTGTTTAGTAGAAAACGTGGATATAAACAGTAATAGCCTGTATTCATCAGGTCCATGCAAGCCCTCTTCAGAAGCACTGAGCCATGCCAGTCTCTATCAACAAGACCTTGCTATTCAATGCGTTATTCATGCGCATAGCCCAGAAATATGGCATTCGACTGAGGCACTAAAATTAGCTCATACCTCAGCGATCATTGCTTATGGTACGCCTGAGATGGCGCGAAAAATTGGCGAGTTATTACATGCAAAAGAAGTAAAAAAACAGGGCTTATTTACCCTATTAGGGCATGAAGATGGAGTTATTTCTTTTGGTCAGAATTTTCCAGAAGCAGCCTGTGCGATGATACGGGCTTTAGCGAATGCCAAGCAACATTTAACATTTGAAGCACAAAAAGCCCCAATCAAAAATGCGCAGTCAGTGTAGCATAAGCCGAAATAGGCGGCCCTGGGGCAACCACCGCATCCTGTAAAAACAGAAAAGGTTCGTAATACTGGGTATTGGTAAGATTCTGAATATTAACTGTCAAATCTAAATACTCAGTCAGCGGATAAGAGGCCTGCGCATCAACCCGATAAAAACCATCAACGGCATATTCATTAGGTAAACTAATATACCTTTTCGACATGCCCGTTAATCCCATACCAACGCCTAACCCTTCCAAAGCCCCATCCATAAAACGGTAGCGTACCGCAATGCGCCCACTGTGTTCAGGGACACGCGGCAAGGTATCTCCTACTAATAGCTCAGGACTGGAATGCTGTGTTAATTTAGCATTGGTATAAGCGTAATTACCTAAGATAGAGACTGATTCAAAGGGTTCCCATAAAAAATCTAACTCGGCGCCATAGGAGGTTTGCTCGCCTGCCTGAATTGAGCTAAATGCACCATCGGGATCAGGTACAGCAACATTCTCACGAATAAGCTGATAGCCTGCCACCGTACCACTAACTCCCATTTCATAAAAATCAAACTTAAAACCACCCTCAATTTGACTGGATTCTTCAGGCTTGGGCGTTTCACCAAACAAAGCGGTCACCGCTCTAAAGCCTTCACCATAACCGGCAAAAACAGAGACCTTATCAGTTATATCAAAAACAGCACCCACACGCGGCGTAACACTAGAATTGGTATTTGTGGCACCAATTTCATCCACCGTGACACTAGTCCAACGCAATGAGGCCAAAAAATGCAAGCGTGAGCTAATATCTATTTGATCCTGAAGATAGACTCCTATGGTTTCATAACGATCATCCTGAGACTGTGAGATATTACCACCCTCAATTCCAAGATACGTAATATCATCATAACGGTCTGCCACATCCAGCCAGATATCGGCTTGCTCATCATAAAAAACACCCAACTGAGCTTTTGCTCGGGTGGTATCATATTCAAAACCAAACAACACCTTATGTGCCATATCCGTCAGAAAGTCAGTTTCAAAATCAATCACGAGGTTTGGATTAATAACAAACTCTTTCACCGAAGCGGGTAATACACCTGAATAAAACGGCAGGTGTGAAGGGGATGGTTGACCAATTGAACCGATACCATCAATAATGAGTTCATGGGTAAATGAGCTGTATTCTTCAAAGCTATTTTCATAATAACGTGCCTGTACTGAGCCTTCCAAATACTTTGAAAAACGATGTGAAAACTCAGCGGTAATCATAAAATTTTCAACGACTGACTTAGGCGTATCAGTCGCACCGGAAAACCGGTGCGCAGGAATTGTATAGGGCGCAGCAGCAATCGTTCCTTCGGCGCGTAAGCCCGAATATTCAAGAAACTCTACATGGCTATATTGGCCACGAACAATTAACTGAGTATCCGGCGAGAAATTAAATGCAATGGTTGGAAAAAAGGCGTAGTTTTCATTTTCCAGTGCATCTATATAGCTTTCAGAATGCTCATACTCACCTGTCAAACGAAATAACACGGTATCGTCATCGGTTAACGGCTGATTAAAATCAAATGAGGGATTAAGTGTTGCAAAACTCCCCCCTCGAAATGAAACTGTATACTGCGCTTCAGGCATGGGCTGTTTCGATACCACATTAACCAGCCCGCCAACCGGAGCACCCAAGCCACCACCGAACAAGGTCGAAGTAGGCCCTTTTACTACCTCAATACGCTCGACATTAACCAATGAAAGTGGGTCAGCAGCATTCCCCGAACCATAAGTCGGTAAACTATCAGTATAAAATTGTGATTTAAAACCTCTAACCAAAAACTCACTAGTCAGCAATTCAGTTGTTTTAGGGGCAACGACAGATGATACATTTTCCATGGCACTTGACAGGGTTTGTTGATTTTGATCTGTTAAAACAGAACTGGGTATCACCTGAATGGACTGAGGAATTTCTATAATGGGCGTATCTGTTTTAGTCGCTGATTTTGCCTCAAAGACGTTATAGCTCATCGGGTCATTGCTACTTTCCTCAATTAACATCGCATCAAGAACCACAGCGCCAGGATCATCATGCTGTTCAGTAACTGGCGGTACCTCAGTCTTTATTTCTGCCTGAGCAGAGTGGTAGCATAAACTACAGGCTACTATACTCAAGCCCCCCAGCCATTCTTTTGGAAAAATTGAAGTAATAAACAGCATTAATCGACCAATAATGATGCACTAGCATAGCGATAAGGCGTATCAAACTGACCATTTTGATTGGTATCCACACCAAAATAAAAAGGTATGCTAACTCCTGAAGGCAAAGAATCAATAATTTGAGCAGGACTAGGCAAAGCAATATTTCTAAAGTCAAGCAATGCACCTTGATAAGCAGCGGCTTGCTCAGTGGTCCATTGAAAATCAGCATTTAACCAATACAAGGTACCCTGATACACAAATGCAACAAAATAGTCAGCCTGTGCATATTGCTCAGTTGAAGCAACCCCTAGATCGACAGCAATATTAATAGTCTCTGGTGCGGAAATATTAACCTCTCCTGAATTGCCATTTAAACTAATATTTGGAAAGACACAGGGAATTTGTTCGACAGTCTGATCCGCTAAAGCATCATCATCCTGAGCACAGAGGGCAAATTTCGACACGCTTCGATACAGTTCTGTTTCTGGAAAAAATGCACGCGTCATTTCATGCGACCATGCCAATTCACCGGACAAGTAAAATGAATCTGAATTGTGAAAAATAGTCGAATTGACGATATCAAAAGCGACCGTGGGAAAATCGATATGATTACGTAAAAACCACCCAGAAACCTGATAATCTGCAGGATGAATAGGCTTGTTAAGATTATCATCAAAATTATAATCCTGCATACGTGAAGTATTATATTCTATGGTCCAGTCACCTAGGATAAAGTACCGAGGCGTACCATCAGATCGCGGCGGTAAATTGAAGCGCATAACGCCCCCCAATCCCAAACGCCCAGAACTGGCATGACTCAAAACATTATCCACAGAAAATTGAAACTGACTAGGGAATGAGTTGATTCCGGGAACTCTACCAGGGTGCCCGACGACAAAATCAGTGTCATGCACGTTATATACAAAGGTATTAGTATTTAAAGGTGCCGGTCCTAATATAGTATCTTCAATAAGATCATTTCTGAGTCTGCTTGACAAAGCCGTATCGTCAAAAAAATCATTGACGATAAACGTGCTGCTTGCTTCCAAGGCTTCTGGATAGACTGTTTGAATAAACTGCCCGCTATTCACTTCAAGTGCATGGGCCGAACTGCTAATTATCCCAGCACTACACATAGCAAAAAGCGCTTTTGATAGGCAAGCGTATTGTTTGTTAACTAAATTTAGCATAAAGAAAAATTCCAATAAAAGGGGAGACTTTAATCTGTCATTACTAAAAGGGCGGACTAGAAGCCCGCCCTACCAATAGAACTACTCAGTAATTGGAGTGGTACTCATTAAAATAAATCGTGCAGGAAAATAACCTGCTTCTAACTTCATAGTCGCGGATATTTTATCCCCTGATACATCGCCATTATCTTGCAACACGATTTCAGGCATATTCAATATTCCCGTACTCATATCAAACATCGCATGACTAGCAGTCATTGCAGAATTGGCAGCAATATCTTTTAGATCAAGCGCAAAGCGTCCATCTTCCAATACTGAAGCAACAAAAGTAGCTGCATAATGCTCCCCGCCAGCCATAACCATAGGTAGCGTTAACATTTGTGTTGCAAAAGAATAGTTCGCTATGCTCGCATCAAGGCCAGGCGTGCTATCTGCCACTGTAGTAAAGTTAAAATCACCGACATCCGTCCCCTCTTCTGCACTGAGCATCAAAGCCAGTTCACTAGCAATCACAACATCACCAGATAAGGTGAAATTATCATCATCGAGCACCGTGACTTCTACATTAGTCAAATCAAATGATTCAAGACGAAATGCATGGTAATTAACGATAAACCAGCCTGATCCACCTGCCCCGTTATCAATACGACTAGCATCATAACTTAAGGCGTAATCGCCCATAGACATGCCGCCTGCAAGCGTTGAAATAACATGAAAGCCCGCCAGACCAATTCGACCTGTTCCTGTAGTTGGGTCACCCTCATATTGAAAAGTCGAGGGTTGAGGCGCTCGTTCTTGCAAGCCTAGCGGAGGCGTTGGAATTGAACTACCAAAAACATCAAAAGTAAAACTATCTGGCACAGATTCAGAAGGCGCTGTTTCGCGCATTTCCTGAGGCGTCTTATCTGCACTTGCAGCACTATCAAACCAGTTCACATTCTCTACTTGCGCACCTAAATTAAGTAATTGCGCCTCATCAAAATCCAGCACAAATGCACCCGTATTAACATCACCAGCCGAAACACTCGCACTCACTACCATGCCGCTAAGTACCAATACTTTTGTTAAATTTGTTTTTATTTTCATCTGTTGTATTCCTTAAATTAATAGTTGTATCCAATAATATTGAACAATGAAATGAACGTTCTTTTAGTTCTGTGCTCTATGCCATATCACTCCTCTTCACTTTAATAACTAACTAGATAGCTCATGCTCCATATCGACAATCAATGGCGCAAACATATCCCGCACGACATTTCTAATAAAGGGGCTAGCTTTATCAGGAGAACCGGCATTAAAAGGAGGCGCAGGATCATATTCAGCTTGGAGCTGTATCGCCTCTGCGTATTGTTTACCACGTAAAGCTGCCAAAATTTCCAGCCCGAAATCAATACCCGCAGTCACGCCTCCACCAGTGACAATATTGCCATCCCAAACCACACGCTTTTTAATAGCGGTTGTACCAAATTTTGCCAAGGCATCCAGCGTAGACCAATGCGATGTGGCTTTTTTACCTTTTAATAAACCAGCCTTGGCAAGCAATAAACTCCCTGTACAAACACTGGTTATATATTTCGCCTTTGCCGCTTTTTCCTTGATAAAAGCAATAAATTGCTCGTTTTGCATGGCTTTTAATGTCCCCGACGCTCCCCCTGGAATAAATAAAATATCCAGATCATCAGGACATTCACTTTGCTTATGCGTAGGTACAATAGAGATACCACTGGCTTCAACAGGCGTTAAATCTTCGGTCGGAGAAACCAGATAAATGGTCGCCCCCATCATGGCGCTAAAAATAAACTGTGGATTGACCAAATCAGCGGCATAAAACCCAGGGTATAAAAGCATGGCAATTTTTTCATTGCCCATCATTTTAATGCCGTCCGCCGCCATAAAATCCTGATGCGCTTTAATAGAAGCAGCCTGTGCCAGACTCTTACGCTCCTCAAAACTTGCTACTGCTTGCGCGACACTGGTAAAAGGTGCCAGACTAACCGCGGCGATCATAAGTTGAGTAAATTGACGACGATCCATAATAGTTCCTTATATTTTTAAAATATTTCTTTTCTAAAATCTGACTGCGCCCGTAAAAAACACTTGAATACCCTGTGTAGGCGTGACTCTCGTACCAAAATAATTAAGCCGCTGATATTCATGCGCATCGGTTAAATTCTTAATTGAAACCCCAACCCTATAATTTTCCCGCGTATACGCAAGCGCAGCATCAATGCTATAAAAAGCATTGGTTTTAAATAGGTTTTCATTTTCTAAATAAACACTGGACTGAGCATAAACACCCGCTCCCAAATTTAAACCCTCTACTACATTACTTTGAAAGGCATAATTTACCCACAAGCGCCCTGCATGATCTGGCACTCCAGGCACATGATTCCCCAATGCAACAACTAGGTTGTCAGTAAACCTAGCGTCGGTATACGCATAGGTGGCTAATAATTTCAGCGCATCACTGGCTTGCCAACTAATATTACTTTCTATGCCTCGTGAGCGTTGCTGCCCTGCGGTCATTGCACGCTGCTGTGGGTCATTAAAATCAGTAACGGCAATATTTTTCTTATTAATCTGAAAAAGCGCTAGTTGCCCAGTTAATTGTTCAGCAAGATCAAATTTAAAGCCAAATTCTAGTTGGTCAGACAACTCAGGATCAGGTGTTGAAACGAAATTAATCCCTCCTTGAGCACGCATGCCTTCACTATAGTTCACAAAAAAAGCAGCCTCATCACTCAGGTCCAGCACTGCGCCAACATTTGGCAATACCCGTGTATTGCTCGCATCGGAACTAAATTCAAAGCCCGGCGTCGTATTTTGATAGTCACTGCTCACAGTACCCGCGCGAAACCCCGCTAACAAATGCACTCGTTCATAAACCGAACTTTGCCACTGCACATAGCCGCCATAGCTGGTATTGTTTGTAAATTGTTTATTTTGCCCCGCACCAGGGTACTGGTAGGGTAAAAAGACCGGATGCGTTAAGTCCGTCAAACCGATAGGAAAGCTATCAAAATCAAGAAAAGCGACTTCATCAAACTGACTAAAATCACCACCTATCAACAAGGTGTTACGGGTTTGTCCAAGATCAAATTTTGCGCTGGTAAATACCTGGAAGCTTATCTCATCGGATTTCTGGTACAGTTCATCATTAACTAGTCCCCAGGTATGCTCTACATAAGGAGAACCTAGCGAAGCCAAGTCCTCAGCAGTTAATGGTTTATCCGCAGCGAACCCGAAACCTTCTCCCAAAATACCTTGTGTAATAGTGTCATGCTCTGAATGTGCATAACGCGCTTTAGCCGTGACCTCCCAACTATCATTAAAATGATGATTAAAAGTGCCCCACACTGCGCCAAATTCAGAGGCACTATCAGCTATCTCACTTGGCCCTATATATAGATTCGGGTTGACCCTAAAATCACCCGTCACGGTTCCCGTTGCAGGTAAACCTTGATAATCCGGCTGCCCCCACTTCGAATACTTCCCCTGAATAATCAACGAAGTGGTCTTATTATTAGTGAATAGTAATGAGGGATTTAAGTTATAACGTTCGGTTTCCAACACCCCTATATGACTATTACTATGGCTATATTCACCAGTTAAACGAAATAAGAGTGAATCATTTATAGGCTGATTGACATCCACATAAGGCTGTACAAATGCATAATTTCCAGCTTTAAGACCAACCTCATAAAAAGCCTCTGGTTCAGGTACTTTAGACAACAAATTAATAACCCCGCCCGTTGGCGCTCCACCGCCACCGTTATAAAGCGTGGAATTTGCACCTTTAATCACTTCAATTTGCTGGATATTAACTAAACTATCCTGATCGCCGGTATTAAGGTTTTGATAAAAACCATCAATCATCTGCATAGCAGAAAACCCACGAATCAATGTCGGTTCAAAGTTAGGCGTAATCCCAGACGTACGAGGAACCACGCCGCTAACATTACGCAAACTTTCTGTCACCGTAATCGTTTGTTGGTCCTCTATCAATTCACGCGGGATAACCTGAATTGACTGAGATAGTTCCAGCAACTTTGTATCTGTACGCGTTGCCGAACTCGCACTAAAAACATGATAGCCATTCCATATTTCTCCCGTGAGGTGGCTAGCATTCCAATCATTTGGTTTGTCAATATCAATGGCTTCACCATAAACCCGCATAACCGGCTCTAAAGCCAACAACTCAGATACGTATGGACTGGTCAACGCTTTGTTATCCGAGAATAATGTCAACGACTGCGTACCAACATAACGATACTTTATATTGGTATTTTCCAATAACCGCTCTAATGCCTGCGTATGGGTATACTCACCAGCAAGTGCTTTGCTCATTCTTTTCTGCGTAATCTCTGCTTTAAAGAATATTTTCACACCGCTCTCTTCTGAGAGTTGCAATAAAGCAGAGGATAAATTCTGTGCTGGAATATTAAATTTCATTATTTGTTCAGCTTGCACAAAGGCAGAAACAAACAACGATATTAATATCGCTAATTGCCCTGCTACTTTTACTAAATTTCCCATTTATAAAAATGTCCGTTTTCTATAAGACGACAGCAGCTAACAAAAGTATCTACTCTTAATTTAATTTTTTTACTGAGCTGATATAAGAACCAGTTTTTCAGTCACTTTATGAATTGTGACAGGCAGGCTTTGCTCAATAGTATTGAGCGCGATATTAGTGTCATCCGTATCAAAAACACCGGTGACAGACAAAGCTTTGATTTTACTATCAAGAATAATAATGGCTCCCGAACGATAATGGCTCAACTCAGAAACCACCTCGCTTAAAGGCTTATCCTGAAAAACAAGACGCTGTTTACGCCATAATTTAACTGCTGATAAAGACACGTCCAGCGGCTGAGAAAAGGAGTTTTCTGTAAAAACAATTTGCTGACCTGTTGATAAACTCTCCACAACATCGCCTGTATTTAAAGAAACTCGGACAGCATGTTCAAAAACAGTGACTGCCACTTGCTCACTTCTGTTTTTTATATCAAATTCAGTACCTAAAGCTCTTATACTACCCGCATGTGTTTTAACATCAAAAGGGCGCTCGCTATCAGCAGCTACATCGAAATACGCTTCGCCTTGATACAAAACAAGCTGCCTTTTATTATCCGTATAATTGACTGAAAGAGAGGTATTACTATTCATAATAACCTGTGAACCATCAGCTAAAACCAGTGTGCGTAAAGTGCCCGGAGCCGTATGATAATCAGCAAAATACTCAGGCATCAGGCTATAAAAAGAAAACATTAGTAATAATGAAGCAGCCATCCCCAATAATGGTTTAAATACTCGCTGAGATTGAGTGATCAACGCAGATTTTTTTATTTGCGCATGAACCGGCTGGAAATCATTTATTTCAACAACGCCCCCCTCTTCTAAGCTTGTAGGTAAATCCTCTAAAAAGCGTATATCTGCTTCACTTAAAGTATCAAGCTGTTGCCAAAATGCATTTACTTCCTGCCAAGCTTTCGCATGCTCATCACTTTGTGCAAGCCAATCAGAAAATGCCTGCTCTTGTTCAGCGGTTAATAGGTCGGAACTTAATTTAGCCTGCCACAAAGCAGCCTGAGCATTCACATCATTTTCATTTATAGATTGCTGCATATCACAAAGCTCATTGATTTTTTATATAAGACGATATAGCCATAGAAAAGTATCTATTCATTAGCTATTCACTAGCTATTCAGTTGGCATGATTTTAATCTTGATCCAGCTCAGACATACGTTTACGACAATGTTTCATGGCTTTAACCATATGTTTTAAAACGGTACTTTCAGAGATATTTAAAGCCTGCATAATTTTAGAATAAGGATAAGACTTAAGCTTATGCATGATAAATACCTGTCGGCATTTAGGCGGTAACTCAGAGATTGCCTGCTTTAGAAAGACTAGCTGCTCTTGAGTATAGATTTGATGTTCTAAGCTTGGAGATTGGTCAGTGAGTTCGGCTAATTCAGACTCGTCAGCATGCCGGCTTTGCTGCCTGTTATGCTTGCGATGATAATCAATCGCTAAATTACTTACTATTTTATAAAGAAACGCGCGCGGGTTTTTAATTTCACTACTAGGCTTTGCTTTCACTAAGCGGATAAAGGCATCTTGTAAAATGTCTTCAGCAATATCTGGACTGTGATTATGCTTCACTAAATAACTTTTCAGTTCATCATGATATTGCTCAATGAGTTTAGAAGCAGCTAAAGCAGATAATTCATCCATATTTCACAGGTAACTGATGCAAATTTTTTATTTAAACCCCGAATAAATACTATTAATTGGCGAGAATTAAATAATGCAAAATTTAAACCAAACTATATTTTCAGGACATATTTCCATGGGTTATAAAATTATCTCAAGAACAAAAATAACTAAACTATGTTATTTAGCACATTAAAGAGGCGAGAAAAAACTTAAAAACAACTGCTCTCTAACAAAGGAATCATAATAATAATTTACCCTCGCCTCATACTCTATGGTAAAAAAGCCTTTCACACAAACGCACTCTTACTCAGCCAAATACTATGAAAACTTATCATCACCTAATCCGCCTAACAGCGCTAGCCGCTTTAATATTTCTGCCAACAATCAGCACAGCCAAAAACGTACAAACGACTGCCAACAATATCGAATACCCTACAGGCTTAACGAATTGGCGTGTAATCGGCACCTCTATACGCAACGACAATAATACTCAACGCGTTATTTTAGGTAACTCAATTGCCATCAAAGCAGCTCGCAGCAATACTAAAAAAAAACAATGGCCTAATGGCGCTATTTTAGCCAAGCTGGTCTGGAAAAATGACACACTACCTACATGGCAAACTGCAACCGTACCCGGGGATTTTGTTCATGCAGAAATCATGGTCAGGGACTCCAAAAAATATGCAACAACAGGTGGCTGGGGGTTTGCTCGCTGGACAGGCTTAGAATTAACGCCACACGGTAAGGACAGTTCATCAGCTGAAGCTTGCTTTCATTGCCATCAAGCAGCTAGCGGCACTGACTATGTGTTTACACAGCCTGCAAAACTTCCTTAAACAGCGCTATAATAGCCCAACATTTTCTTACAGGAATTCATAAAACCAACATGGCACAATATATATTCTCTATGAATCGGGTGGGCAAAATTGTCCCACCCAAAAAATTCATCTTAAAAGACATTTCTTTATCTTTTTTCCCTGGCGCAAAAATCGGTGTTTTAGGTCTTAACGGTTCCGGTAAATCAACCTTACTACGCATTATGGCAGGTGTTGATAAAGAAATTGAAGGCGAAGCAATTCCGATGAAAGGTATTAACATCGGCTACCTTGCGCAAGAACCTCAGCTTGACCCCGAGAAAGACGTGCGCGGCAATGTCGAAGAAGGGCTGGGTGAAATACAACAAATTGTAAAACGCTATAATGCTGTAAATGATGCATTTGCAGAACCTGATGCTGAATTTGATGCCTTATTAGCCGAACAAGCTGAGTTACAAGAAAAAATTGAAGCCGCTAATGCTTGGGAATTAGAGCGCGAATTAGAAGTGGCAGCGGATGCTTTACGCCTTCCTCCGTGGGATGCGGATGTCACTAAATTATCTGGTGGTGAAAAGCGCCGTGTCGCTCTATGTCGCTTATTGCTATCAAAACCCGATATGCTCTTACTTGACGAGCCTACCAACCATTTAGATGCAGAATCAGTAGCATGGCTAGAGCGTTTTTTACATAATTACGAAGGTACAGTCGTTGCTGTAACCCATGACCGTTACTTCTTAGACAATGTAGCCGGCTGGATTTTAGAGCTAGATCGTGGTCAAGGTATTCCTTGGGAAGGTAATTATTCATCTTGGTTAGAGCAAAAACAAAACCGTTTAGCGCAAGAAGAAAAACAAGAAACCTCACGCCAAAAAGCTATGAAAGCGGAATTAGAATGGGTACGCTCTAATGCTAAAGGCCGTCATGCGAAGAGCAAAGCTCGTTTAGCACGCTTTGATGAAATGTCTTCACAAGAAGCACAAAAACGTAACGAAACTCAGGAAATATTTATTCCACCTGGCCCTCGTTTAGGTGATATGGTGATTGATGTTGAACACGTCAACAAAGGTTTTGGGGATCGCTTACTCGTTAACGACCTAAGCTTCAAATTACCACCCGGTGGTATCGTCGGTATTATTGGTCCTAACGGTGCAGGTAAAACCACCCTATTTCGCATGATGTCAGGCGTAGAACAAGCTGATTCTGGTGACATTAAATTAGGCTCTACCGTTAAGTTATCGCATGTCGATCAGTCCCGTGATGATCTCGATGATAATAAAACCGTTTGGGAAGAAATTTCCGACGGCTTAGATTTAATTACCGTTGGTACTTACGAAACCCCTTCACGTTCGTATTGTGGACGCTTTAACTTTAAAGGCGGCGATCAACAAAAACGTATCGGTGATTTATCTGGTGGTGAACGTAATCGCGTACATTTAGCCAAGCTCTTACGCAGCGGTGGTAATGTTTTATTACTCGATGAGCCGACCAACGATTTAGATGTCGAAACTTTACGTGCCCTAGAAGAAGCCTTATTAGCCTTCCCTGGTTGCGCCGTGGTTATTTCGCATGATCGCTGGTTCTTAGATAGAATCGCCACACACATGCTGGCCTTTGAAGGTGATAGTAATGTAGTTTGGTTTGAAGGTAACTATGAAGATTATGAAAAAGATCGTCATAAACGCCTAGGCACAGATGCCGACAACCCAACCCGTCTTAAATACAAAAAAATCACGATTTAAGTCTAACCCTCGTTCCCACGCTCCATGCGTGGGAACGAATATGACGACGCTCTGCGTCGAGTAGTATAAGAAGACAAAATTGGCTACGGTCACAAAAAGCGTTAAGCGGCTCTTCATTCCTGTACGTAACACCAGCTTTTTAAAAACAGTAAAAATTCAAATCACCACCGATATTTATTTGCTATAATAAGCAACTCAAAACAACGTCCCTATTGCATAACTGGATAATGCAGTCCCCTCCTAAGGGATAGCTGGCGGTTCGAGTCCGTCTGGGGACGCCAAATTACAATATCATGCAGTCCCACACACTGCCATAGCCCGCATACCGAAAGGTATAGCGGGTTTTTTTATGTCCCATGCTGTATCATTCAATACCATGCAATACCAACAATATGTTGGTTCTTTTGTTGGTTTCTTATACCTTCAAAATACAAAGACCAACAAATTTAACAGAATTCCTTATTTAATGAGGGTTACATAGTGCTTACCGATACCACCATAAGAAAAGCAAAGGCAGCCGATAAACCAAAAAAACTAAGTGACAGTAGAGGGCTTTTTTTACTTATCACAATAAAAGGCGCTAAGTTATGGCGTATGGCTTACCGATACAATGGGAAGCAAAAGACTTTATGCATAGGAAAGTACCCTGATATTTCATTATCAGAAGCGCGAAAACATGTCGAACATGCAAAGGTAGGGCTAGCAAAAGGAATAGACCCTAGCGCCTCTAAAAAAGCACTAAAAGAAACGCGCGAGGGGGAGCTTGCTAATAGCTTTGAAGTTATCGCGCGTGAATGGCATAAAACATATATGACAAACAAGAGTGATGGCCACGCCAAGAAGGTACTAAGGTTCTTAGAAAAAGATGTTTTCCCATGGCTAGGTGGAAGGCCATTAACTAGAATTGAAGCACCTGAAATATTGACATTATTAAGGCGAATAGAGGAAAGAGGCGCTAACGAGCTAGCCCACACGGTAAAGCGTATTACCAACCAGATATTTAGATATGGAATAGCAACAGGGCGCGCAATAAGAAATCCTGTACCAGATTTACAGGGAGCGCTAGAAACTGCAACCGTAACACATCATGCCGCTATTACTGACCCATCAAAAATAGGCGAGTTATTACGCGCTTCTTATGGCTATACAGGCGGGTTCACCACCCAGTGCGCATTAAAATTATCTTTTTTAGTAATGCTTAGACCGGGAGAAATAAGACACGCTGAATGGTCAGAAATCGACCTTGAGCGCAAAGAATGGCGAATAGCAGCGGAAAAAATGAAGATGAAACAAGAGCATATTATTCCGCTATCTTCTCAAGTGCTGGAAATATTCAAGGAAATACAGCCGCTAACGGGAGCAGGCCGCTTTGTATTCCCTAGTGTACGCACCAATGACAGGCCTATGTCAGAAAACACCATTAACGGAGCTTTAAGGCGGCTTGGGTACACTGGTAAAGAAATGACCGCCCACGGATTCAGAACCATGGCATCTACTAGGCTAAATGAATCGCACTTATTCCACCCCGATACAATAGAGCGCCAACTTGCTCACGGTGAACGCGATAGCGTAAGAGCGGCCTATAATCGCGCGCAGCACTTACCAGAAAGAATAAAAATGATGCAATGGTGGGCTGATTACTTAGATACCTTAAGATTAAATAACAATGTCATAACCTTCCAGCAAAAGGCAATGTAAACGATACCCGCTTTAAGCGGGTATTTTTTTTTGCTTGAGGACACATGAAACGCGAAACACACAAACAACAAGCCCAGTAAATACGCAACCTACGCAATGAATGCCAACGAAAATAAATTATTTTTACCTGTTTTTGTTGGTCTTTTAAAAAAAAGACGTTTAAACCGCCTTAAATAGCCATAAAAAAGGCGTTTAAAAAAACACTGATTTTCTTTAATCTACATTAAAAGACTTAACCCACCTCAAGCACTCATACTATCAACCGTACCAACCACAACCCATACGGTAAATATGACTACTACACAAAAACAGCACCAACCCCCGCAACAATTACCAGTAACAGGCTTTATAAGAGCTAAAGTATTACTGCAATTTGTCCCCTTTTCATCCTCTACGCTATGGCGAAAAGTTAAGGCAGGCGAATTTCCTAAACCAGTAAAACTGTCGGCCAATATTTCAGCATTCAAAGCTGAGGATATTAGCGCTTGGATAGAATCAAAAGAACAAGGAGCGGCTTAGCTATGGGCGCACGCTCTATTATCAAAACCCAATACCCAAAAGCAATACAAAAAAAGCTAACAGAACTCATTTTAGAAGGAAAAATGACACAGTCAGACCTTGTGATATGGGCAACCGATCAAGGGTTACATGCTACCAATAGAATTATTAATGTTTTCTGCAGGAAAGTACACGAAAGCATCAATGAACTTACTCATGCGGGTGTGCCATACGATATGGCCACAAAATACAGCGCAGAGTTTGAGCAGTTGAGCATGGCGCTATTGGTACATGAATGTAATCAGCAAGCGACCAAACATAGCGAGCAGGCCATTATGGATATTAAGCAAACAATTCCTTACTTTAGCCAGCAGGTGAACCAATGAACACAGAAACACTAAAAGCGCTGCATGACGATATAGCGTATGTTCAGAAAAATTGCCCACTGGCCACTCGTAAAGCAAAACTTACTGAGCTAAAGAAAAAAGGTAAAAAAATCGAGGTAAAAATCAAAAAGCGGGGAATAGATCAGGCGCTGCAATACCAGCTTGATACAAACAGATTTCAAATTAAATTAGCCACATTATTTGTTAAGGGAGTTAGCCTGTGACAAAAAACACCCAAGCCGACACGATCAAAGCCTTATTACTGAAAGGTAACGCCATTGACTCAGTGCAGGCTTTTGAACAGCACCACATAACCCGCCTAAGTTCGATTATTGAACGCCTACGAAAAAAAGGTTACCCAATTAAGCAGCAGACAAAAAAATAACGGCATCGCGTCTTATTCCCTGCCTGAAAGCTGGAAGCACTAGCCGTTACACTCTTCTTTAACACCTAATTTTAACCGCCTCATACACCAATATAAGGCGGTTTTATTGCCCTATTAAGTAAATAATATGACAAAAAATAGTATACCAAGCTTGACAGTACAACGCGATAGCCTTATTCTTTCCCCGCCCTTGACACATTCAAGGGACAGGATTCAGACCCTGCACACAGGCCAGAAAAGGCCACTTTCTACAGTGGTTTTTTTGTGCCCAGTAATAATTAATACGGTATTAATCCGTGTTAAATCCTTTATGGTGGGCTGTATTGAGCAACCCCTTAAAAGGTTGGCCGTTCCTTTGTGCGGTAGTCTGAACTTGATACAGCCCACCGCCCAAGACTTCAGACTCCAAAGCGGTGGTTTATTCCTCAACAAAGGACATAAGCCCATGCTTAACCACACCCAAAATCCGCTTAACATTTCTGTTAGCAAAAATAACACCCTTAAAAGCCCGTTAAAAAGCCGTTTTAACGTGTTCACTCGTTCGCGTTCACTGGTGGCCAAAGATGTGACATTTGACCAGGCGATATTATACCCGCGTGCCATTGTGAAGTTTTCTTGCATGGTTGGGGGTGCGTCATGAGCCAGCAAGAAACAGAACAATGGTTAATTGATATTAGCGAGCGTGTCGGCAATATTTCCCAATGCGGACACAACTACACATCAGGCTTAGCTAAATTCATCCACTTATCAGGCAAAAGGCTTGGCGCTTTAACCGTATCAGAATTATTAAGCTTAGAGCATTCGTACCGCGAGCAGTTCAATCATGAGGGGGGGTAAATGAAACCGATTAACACAACCCTAAAGCCCAGCCAATTATTGACCCATGAGCTTATGGCTAAGAGCATGCAAGAACGCGGGATTAAGCCACAAGCCTTAGAAGTTGATTTATTGTTACAGCGTATCAAGGCGGGTGGTCACTCAGGTTTGTTTTTAGCCGATGCTTTTATAAGTGCTTACCGTACCAATGAGCCATTTAATCACAGCCTTGGTGAGCTTATCCGCTTAGATAATGAGGGCATCCGTTTATTTCATCAAATATTACATATTCGTTTTATTCGTGGCTGGAGTGATGATGCGCTTTATGGCATTGAGCAGCGTATTAATGAGTTATCCCTTACAGCACTACAAACAAAGGAAGTTTACCAATGATGGCACTTAGCGAAAGAACAGACAAAGCCACCCAGTCCCTCGTAAAAGAGCGCTATCAGCAGGCTCATGTTGATAGTATTACCGACTGTTTAGAACGGGCTAAAGGTATCGCGGGGTTAATGGTTGATCTATCTATTTCACCCCAAGAATGTGACGGTCGTCATCCGCTTAATG
>Ga0209495_1001171_pt1 | contig 18840 bp, 15 predicted proteins | sample EN1Hudsemesocosm_FD_184629 | JGI IMG/M metagenome (GOLD analysis project Ga0209495, IMG submission 184629) | Methane-oxidizing microbial communities from mesocosms in the Hudson Canyon - EN1E Hudson Canyon (SPAdes) (version 2) | ecosystem: Environmental > Aquatic > Marine > Cold seeps | place... | reverse complement strand
CAGCTGCGGTCATCGCTGTAGTAAAAAAACATCGTCAAAAAACGCAAACCGCCGTATACCTGCCGTCGCAAGTCCAGAGATGAGTTCCTACAGCTCTGTAAGAAAAGACTTTGTTGCGCCGCGCTCAAACGGGTAAAGCGCTCGCCGTAACCTTCCAAAAATGTTCCATGCTCCACCACCAGTAGTGAATCTCTGAGGTCCTGTAAGAGCTTGCCCCCATGAATCATCAGCTCCCGATCGATACGCGCGGCGGTTCGGGTTTCCTCCGTAGTCGGCGCTCCTTGCGCTGGGCCGACCAAACACCGAACCACTGAGGACAGCACAGCAAATTCTTTGATGGATAGGGCTTGAGCTTGCTCGCCCGCCAACAGCGCACGATATTCCTCATCGTCATCCCCCAAGCCGTGGCGAGCCGCCTGATAGCCCACCAGCAGCAGCGCCGCCCCGGCTCCGGTTTTTAAAAAACCACGGCGACTCAATGCAGATTCGGACATGATCAACTCCTTAACTTTAGGTGGTACCACCTAATATAAACCAAAATATATTATCAGCACAAGCAGTGAAAACTGAAAACATTATGAAATTTGCTGATTTCGGATGTTTTGTAGCGGTTTTGGATAGGCTCAAGGACCCAATTAGTCGATGAATTTCCTCGAAGAAATTCATCATACCTAGCTGCAGATAAGGGGTTTCGCAAATTAGCACTGTAAAATTAGAGATAAAACCGGCCTACCAATGCCTAAATTTATTTTTGTACAAATCACCTATTTTAATTAACACAGCGATCGAAGCCCACTATAATGCCGCAACGACAAGCACCACATTTACCTTAGTTTCAGGAGTCAGCATGGCCAAGTCTGCCAACAAGGATATGGGTAACCGCCCGGGAACCGCCGTTCAGCGCAAGGGCCGCGAGCGAGTAGAGCAAATTCTAGACGTCGCCACCGAGCTCCTCATTAACGAGGGCCACGCACAATTCACCATGAGTCAATTGGCCGAACGTCTGGGTATTCGCCTCAGCAACCTACAATACTACTTCCCTGCTAGAGAGCAGTTGATTCAAACACTTCTGGAGCGATTTCTGGATGCGAGCTTGCTCGAGATTTCCTCCTTCGCAACAAGCAAAACAGGCACTCCTCGCAAGCGATTACTTGCGGCAATTGACTTTGTCTTAAAGGATCAGGAAAAGGAGAGTTCCTGTAAAATATTTTGGGAACTCTGGGCTCTAGCAGCTAGGGATGACAAAGTAGGGCTGGTAATGGGGAATTTTTACAAGCTCTACAGCGACACCATTGCCGAGATGCTGCAGCCCGTCAATCCCGACATGCCCAGGCGCAAAATAAACCGTATCTCCATATTACTTGTCTCTATGATCGAAGGTTTGTCACTGATGCGCGGGTTTGGCAAACAGAACCACACCAACCTTCCGGGCATTGAAAAAGAACTACGAGAAACCATTCTGCTCATCATCGAAGCCTAAGCCCAAACAGCCTACATCTAGTAAGATCGCCCACCTTTTTTACAAGCTCCCCGCTGCCTGAAACCCAATTACTGCCTCAGCGGGGCTTCGCCGTATGCGCAGATCACCGCACTGCACTACCCAATTTTTTCGCTCTCACTCGATGACGCATGAGAAACTGTTGACATTTTAGGTGGACTCACCTAATAATTAAATTAGGTAACAAAACCTAAAACTATAAATCGAGGAGAGAAATATGCTCACCCACCCCCAGGCATCTTCCACGGCCCTGCTAATTGCACTGAGCACAGCAAGCCTGCCAAGCTATTCCGAAAACAAGGGGCTTGTCATCGAAGAAGTGATCGTCACCGCCCAGAAGAGAGCCGAGAGCTTGCAGGACATCCCTCTCTCGGTATCTGCCCTCTCCAGCCATGAACTGGGCGCACTAAAGCTGCACGACACCACTGAAATTGCCGCTCAGATTCCCAACGTGCAGGTTGCAACGCCCTACTCTGACAGCCAGCCCGCCTTCTCGGTTCGCGGTATTTCCATGTCCGATTTCAGCCAGAATCAGTCCAGCCCCATCGCGATGTACGTCGACGAAGTCTACAAAGGGGTCGGCGCTCTGCAAGCTTTGCAACTGTTTGATCTGGAACGTATCGAAGTATTGCGAGGCCCCCAAGGCACCCTCTACGGTAAAAACGCAACAGGTGGTGCGGTGAATATCATCAGTAGGCTGCCCGAACTGAATGGGGTGACCCAGGGCGACATCAGCGTTGGTCTCGGCAATTTCCAGCGCAAAGAAAGTCGCGGCGCTCTGGAGTTTTCCAATGCCTACCACGCACTCGGCGCGCGCATCGCTTTCACCCTCTCAGAAGCCGACGGCTGGGTTGGCAATCAAACAATGGCGCGCGGTAACTCCAGCGCCTTTCGAGATTTAGCGTTACGCCTGAGCAGCCGCTACCAAGCCAGCGAGGACTTAGAGATGGTGCTGAGGCTGTCTAAAAGTCGCAGCAAGCAAAACGAGGGGCACGAAGTTTTAGCCACCAATATCGGCGCTGGCGGGGTGGGTTTCTTCACCGGCTATGATCGCGCTGGGCTGGATTACTTTGACAGTGAACTGGATCGTCAAGGGGGGAACTCTATCGACAATACCAACGCATCGCTGTCGGTCAATTGGGACATTAGCGACCAGCTCACCTTAACTAGCGTGAGCTCTTATGATGAAGGCGAGTGGACCACAGAGGAAGACGCAGACGGCTCACCTTACAACATCCTGCACATAGACTTTGGGTCACAGGTCACTTCCATCGCCCAAGACCTACGCCTCAGCTCCAATTTTGACGGAGACTTTAATTTTCTGCTGGGCCTCTATGGTCACAGGGAAGATCTGGACGCTAGCGTGGGCCAGCGCTTGTTTTATTCCTTCGCCGGAGACAACGACGGCAGCGGTACTCTCGATTGTTTCGAGGACTTTGTCACTGGCTGCCGAGCTGACAACAATTTCAATCAGGTAAAAACTAGTCTGGCGGTTTATTTCCAGGGCCACTACAACCTTTCCCCAGAGCTGACTTTCACCCTTGGCTTGCGCTTCACCAAGGACGATACCGAAATCAATAACTACAATGCGAGCCTTGGCTACCTCGACCCCGCCACTCATAGTGAAGTGTTGGGCGCAATTCCCACTATCAGCGACTACCAGAATGAAATCACCGATCGCAACTGGGGAACACGCTTTGCTTTGGACTACGCCTTGTCCAGCGATATTACCAGCTACATCAGTTTTACCACGGGCTATCGCGGCAGCGCTTTTAACGGTCAGGCCTATTATGATGAGTCAGAAATTACCACCGCCGCTCCCGAAGAAGTCGATGCATGGGAGATGGGCCTCAAGTCTGATCTATTAGACAGGCGATTGCGCATCAACGCGGCGCTGTTCCACTATGCCTACGAAAACCAGCAGTTTCTCGACGTAACACCAAACTTCCTCTCAGTATTAGTGAATGCCGACAAGTCGACGGTGCAGGGAGCTGAAATTGAAATCATGGCAATTCCTCACCCAACTCTGGATTTAAGAATGGGGCTTGGCTATCTGGATAGCCAGTATGACAAGTTAGAACTTCGCGGCAATGATCTTTCAGGCAACGAATTAATCAACGCCCCCTCCTTGAATTTTAACGCCATGATAAACTGGCGTTTTCTGGAAATGGACAGAGGCCATGTGTATTTGACGCTAGACACCAACTACACGGGTGATCAGTATTTCGATGCTTTCAACAACCACAATACTCGCCAAGAGGCTTATTGGCTGTCAAATATTCGTGTGGGTTTCCAGTCTCAAAATGGGCAACTCGATATTGCTTTCTGGGCAAAGAATCTGGCGGACAAAAAATATGTCACCTTCATGACGGACTTACAGGACTTATTTAACTTTGATTACGCCCATCGAGGCCGCACTCGCACCTTCGGGCTGGATGCTCATTATCGTTTCTGATTGAATCAATTGGGTGGCAACTATTTACTGAATTTTCTGAGGCGACAGCCCATGGTCACTCAGAATTTTTTTTACCGCTCCGCTTTCAATAAGAAATTTATATCCCCGATTAAATGCGTCCATTTTTTCAGCCGCTTGTGCCGTTTTTTTAGAGATAATCAAATGCTGCGGGTTACGCTCTAATGTCGGGTCCATCCATTCAACATTATTTCCTACTCCAGATAATCTGGGTTGCTTTAAGGCGTATTGGGCAGCGCCTTTATCTAATACAACCAAGTCAACGCGCTTGCCTCTGAGAATTTTTAGAAGCTGGTCTTCTCGCGACACATAGTAGATGGTTATTCCCGACTCCAAGAGACCCGCAGGCAACATGTAACCATTCACACTACCCAGCCGGTAACCTTGCCGCTTTAAATCACTAAAATCTTTGTAGGCAATTTCCTCGCCTGCTCTCTTAAAAAAACCCACTTGGTTGTCGATCATGGGCGTTGAGTAAAGTAAAGATTCTGCACGCTCTTTTGAATACCAAGCGCCAACAACGCCATCAATTTCCCCAGCCTTGCTTAGATATATGGCTCTGGCAAAGGGTAAAAATACGATTTCTACCTCATACCCAGAGTGGCGATATGATTCGACCACAATCTCAATCAATGGGCCAAAGTTTTTCAATCCTCTTCCGTAGTAAGGAGGGTATTCCATAGCTCCCAACACAACGCTCTTTGCCATGCTTAAAAAGGGCAGCATCAATAAGATATAAGTTATCAGAGCTCGCGATGAAAGCATAAGTCACGTTATTTATAGTGTTGGATTGGTTTACTACCCGTATGCCTGAACAGGATAAATATAGCGTCTATTTAGGAGTGCAGCAAAGTGAGGGCAGCTAAGGCAAAGATAGTAGCACTGCCTGACCTCGGAGCACAGCACAGAACACTAGAACACTAGAACACTAGAGACTAGCCTATTGGCTTTGGACAACAGGCTGTAAGTGCGGCACAAGAAATTCAGGAAAACGACCCTGCGCCTCCCATATAGCCGCTTGCCTGCAGAGTTCGTCAAATATTCCATATCGCTCTTCAGTTGCCTTAGACAAACCTATATAGGCCGTCACGCCTCCCAAATTTGCATCCAAGCGACTGGGCAGTGGTCGCTGATGGATGAGGGACAGGCTTTTTATGGTGTAAGGATCTAAGATCGCTGCATCAATTCGCCCAGTCATTAGCGCTTTAAATACTTGCTCGTGACTGCCAAACCGCGTGAGGTTCTTAAACTGAAACTCACGGGCCATACTGCGCTTAAACGATGCCAAACGAATAGCCCCTATGTGCATCCCAGCAATTGGCTTACCTACGGGAGGCTTGGCAAGGAAATACAGCCCAACAGGAATTCGGCCGATCACAGAAGGACATATCAGAATATTGGAAGGGTAATCATCTACATTCAGTCCCTTTTGGGTAGTGACCAAAAGAAGATCACCCCGCCCGGCAGACATCTCCGAGTAAATTCGCCCTTCAGGGGTGTGATAAACCAAAAGCTGATAACCCATAGGCTGCAGAAGATGGCGCACGATATCAGGGATTGCTCCCACCACTCCCTTTGGTGTTGCGTACGCAAAAGGCGCCGAACTGCCACTTTCGTGATGATAAAGCAGCGTTGGCATGGCACCGTTACTTGCCATACAAGCCTGCACGAAAGCCAGAGATGTCCAGAAAATGCCTAAGCTGATTTTTTTAATCTGACGAAAATTCATTACCGCTCGAGTTTAACATGCCCAATCTCACCAGTGACCCGAGGTGCCCAATGCCTCCCCCAATTCTTTCAATTTAACTATAGAACTGATCTGCCAGCGCGGCAAGCCTGGGGATAGAGCAAATAAGTTCCACCGGCATTCCTTAGAGGGCAACTCCCTTCAACCCTGCCACAACGTTCAATCTTGAAAGATTTATTCACCATTGCCACAAGTTATTGCCGCTAGTTAGTCTGCCACAGTCAAGCGAACAGAGTTTTTACTCCGACCCCAAACTTACTTTTGACCCCCAAGTTTGCGACAATTACCGCAAGAGGTTTGGTGAGAAACGTGGGCTAGCCCTAATTGAAGCAGCTCAGAGCTCACTTAGAAAGCAGGCTACTGAATTACAGGAAGGCTTTGCAAGCCAAGACCAGGAACAAATGACCCGCGCGGTTCACTGCCTGAAGTCTAGCGCCGCCAATCTTGGCAGCAGTCAGCTACGGCTTAGCGCAGAAAGTTTAGAACATCGATACATGCAAGGAACAGATTTGACGGATCTTGAACCCGCTGAAGCACTCCTTGCCTTGGTGAAAGCTACTTTGCTCAAGGTTCAGTCATATCTCAATGCGTAGCTCGCGCTGCGCATGAAGTTTGGGGTCAGAGTGAAAACTAGGCCCTTGATGCTCGAATCACTACGACAGTGAAGTTCGGGGTCAGAGTTTTTACTCTGACCCCGAACTTCCTGCCCCCACAAAAGTATTAATACACAGACAGCTTGGACGACTGCGCCTGAACCCAAGAGATATGGACCGCAGGCTTGGTAATAATTTTGTAGCGCAACGGTCATAATCGCTCCTTAAAATGCTCGCACGCAATCAATCCGACATGCGCCAAAAGAGCGAGAAAATAATGAAAACCTTAAAAAAAACTAGCATTCTAACTAGCGTCGGAATTTCCCTGCTAACGGGAACTCCGCTCGCTAATGCCCAAATCGAAGAAATTATTGTTACAGCACAGAAACGAGAACAATCGGTATTGGATGTGCCCATAACGATGGATGTAATATCGGGTGACTTTCTCGACCGAAGCAACACCACCGAATTGGATGACCTATCACGATTTTTGCCTAATGTGGTCATTCAAGAACAGGCCGTCAGCCTGCCTTCGTTTAATATTCGCGGCATTACCGATGACACCGCCTCTGTCTCCGCCACGCCTCGCATCTCAGTGTATCAAGACGGCTTTGATATCAGTAAAAAAACCGTGTCAAGTGCGGCCTTGTTTGACATAGAGCGTATAGAGGTACTAAAAGGCCCACAGCCCACGCTGTTTGGAGTGGCGGCCGCCAACGGCGCTATCAGCGTCCACTCAAAACGCCCAAGCGAGGAATTCGAGTTGAATGGCCGCGCCTCTCTGAATAGCGAAGAGGGGGTTGATATACAAGCCATGATTAATATTCCAATCAATGACGCCTTGAGTTTTCGCTTGGCAACACTGATTCGCGAACAAGACGGGTCGGTCAAAAACAACGCTTGTTCAAGTACATCTTACAACCCATCGGGAAAAATAACCGACCATAATGAGGTTTCAAAAAATTGCCGCGGCGGTGACTTGAATGGTGTGTCGGTACAAGCCTTTCGGGCCAGCTTGCAAGCCGAAGGTGAAACAGTCAGTGCCATATTGCGCTTGGCTAGCGAGACCAACGAACAACCTGGCATTGCCTTCAAAAGTGGCAGCATAGCGCCACGCAATGGCGACACCAGCCCGTTTACTGACGCAGAGCTTGGCTACGGTTCTCTGTTAGGCATAGACCGTGATTTAAAAAGTGCCGACCTAAGCATCACGTATCAAGTCAATGAGGATATGGAATTAAGTTTTGACACTTTCTACAAAGACGTGAAATTGTCAGAAGCTTTTGATGCCGACGGCTCTGCTCTGCGCATACAAGACGCTTACTTTGATAATGACGCAGAGCTTTATGGCGCCTCGATGCGGATGGTTTTCGACCTAGGAGAAAGCTTCACCGGCTTCATCGGTGCCTCACACAATCGCGACAAATCTATCTTGCCCTACAAGATTCTTGTCGACCCCTACTTAAGAACCGTATTCGATGCAAAGAAGGCCGAACTCGCCGTCTTATACCCGAATATTTCTTTAGATCAAAATGTTAAAACTTCAGCCAGCCAAGCAGATATTGCCGCGGTACGCCAGCAGCTCGTCGATGCACTGTTCAATGCCGACGGTACGCCAATATCCAATGCCAACTACCCAGATACGATCATTCGCGGGCCCTATGTATTTGAGTCTGACTTAGAAATCACTTCTTTGGTCGCCGAAGGCAGCTATGACATCAGCGATAGCCTCAGCCTTACTGCAGGACTTCGCTATATTGATGAAACTCGTTACAGCAAGAACTTCTCCGCCTTCGAAGCAGAGGAAGACTTCAGCGCTACCTTACCAAGGTTTTCACTCAACTACGGCTATAGCGATGAGTTGTCTTTTTACTTTAATTACGCCGAAGGCCGTCGCTCACCGGTTGTAGATCCCAATTTTGGCAGCACCCAGATAACCAAAGCCGAACACGTTGACAGTTACGATATCGGCCTTAAGTTTTACGCTGACAAACTGTCGTTTACTGCCGCCATTTTTGCCTACACGTATACAGACTTTCAACAGAGCTTTACCGACGCCGAAACCTTGCAGTCTAATACAGTTACTGTAGGAGATTCTGATATCTATGGCTTTGAAAGCACAGTGAACTATGCCTTTGACGAAAGCTTATCTCTCGGTGCGAGTCTTGGTTTATTGAATGCAGAGTTTGCTAACAACACCGAAGCCGGTAACGCTTTCGACTACGGTGGCAATAAATTTCGCTTAGCGCCTGAAGTTAGCGGCTCTTTAAGCGCCAGTAAAACTATTCAACTTGAAGACTGGACTGTGGACATCCAGCTGCTCAGTTCTTACCAGTCCGAAGTATTTTTTGAGAGCAGCAACTATCCAGGCCTATCCCAGTCGGCTTACTGGCTTACCGATACCAATATCAAACTAAGTCCCAAGCAACAAAAGTGGCAAGTAGAGCTCTACGCCGACAACCTGTTTGACGAGGAATATTTAATTGACGCAGGCAATACAGGTGGTGGTCTAGGCATTCCGACATATGTTCGCGGCAACGCACGTACGGCCGGCATTCGCTTTTACGCACAATACTAAACTGTAGCGTTCCGCTCAATTAGCTGACGGAAACACAAAAAAGGGGGCCAGATTACTGGTCCCCTTTTTCGATTTACCTAAGTGTTGCTGCATTCAGCTACACGAAACCCAGTTTCCGGCTACCCGCTTTACTCACCAGCATTTTTGATTCGCTGGTGCTAAATTTTTTGTCGAGTATCGTACTTACAAAATGCCATTGGCTGCTCATTGCATCGGGAGTCAATACAAGCTCAGCCCAGCCGCGCTGGGAAGTATCTACATCAACAATTTCAGGGCTACAGTCCTTCAGGGCTCTGGCGGCCACATCAGCTTGTACTGGTACGTAGTGCTCCAGGCCAGGGCTCGATACACTCGGTGTGGCGATTTCTATGCCCACTGCCTTCCCTTGCTTGTTGCTAAGGTTAAATGCCCAAGCATTATGCGTATCACCTGCCAATACTAGAGGGTTATGGGCATGCGCCAAGAGCGAATCAAACATACGATCTCGACAGTTTGGATAACCATCCCATGCGTCTAGGTTTAAGGGTAGGTTTTGTCCCGCCATACCCTGCATGAATTTTACGTAGTTCGGAACCTCCCCTTTAGTTAAATCTAAATTTAACTCTTCATCGCGTAAACTTGGTATACCCACCTTGCCTGCGAGCACTTGCTGCCCCAGCACCTGCCAAACAGCGCCACGCTGCTTGCTGTCTTTCAGCTGCACGTTAAGCCACTCTTCTTGGTCCACTCCCAATAGGTTGCGAGACTTATCATTGAGCTTATTCTCACGAAAGTCCTCAATGTCGGGAAGATAGCGCCAATGGCCTGGCAGGCTCTGTTGATTTAAAGGTTTTATTTTTTGATAATCGGTGACCGCGACAGGCCGACCGCTGGAGAGGTCATACGGCAATGTAAGGTGTTCTATGCCAGCACCTGAGTCTTTCACTTCAGAGGATGGCCCTAAATATACTGGTCCACCGGCCTCGTCAATTTTAAAGGCCCCTGTTTTATTGCTTAGATCGCTGCGGTAATCAAATCCTCTATCTCGACCATGCAATCGCGTATCCAGCATGATCAAATCAGCCAGGTCGCCTATTTTAAATCGTCGATAAATTGAAGCCTGCGGGCCATCTACGCCCGTCCTGATTGGCAGCCATTCATGATAAGCCTGGCGAGCGTGGTGCATGCGCTGATGGAAGTCACCTTCTGCCTCGTTGTGATTTTCCGCGCCGTCTTTCCAAGTGTCATTGCTTAGCTCATGATCGTCCCATACACAAATGAAGGGATGGCGAGCATGAACGGCTTGTAAATCTGCATCACTGCGATACAGGCCATAACGCATGCGGTAGTCCTCTAGAGCAACAATTTCATGGGCAGGCTGAACGCGCCGGCCTAAGGTTTCACGGGCATACTCATTGTCATAGCCACCGTCTTTATATTCGTAAATGTAGTCGCCCAAATGCAACACCACATCAACGTCAGTTTGAGCAATGTGATTATAAACATTGAAATAACCCTGAGGATAATTCGAACAGGACACCACCGCCATTTTGTAGCGATCAATATTACCCTGCGGTAGGGTCAAGGTTCTCCCTACGGGACTGCTAAGTCCTGCGACCAAAAAACGGTAGTAATAATTATGTCTTGGCTGCAGCCCGGCAGCGTCTACTTTTACCGTATAGTCTTGCAGCTGTGAGGTTTCGGTGTGCCCCTCTGAAACCACAGACTTAAACTCAGCGTCTTCGGCCACTTGCCAGTGCACGGGGATTGCTCGATGCTGACCGTCACCGGATAGGACTCGAGTCCAAAGAATCACTCGGTCGCTTAGCGGGTCGCCGCTGGCGACTCCATGTGTGAAGTAGGCCGCTACTGCCGACTCGGCATGAACACTAAAACCCCGCAGCGCCAAAACACCAAGGCTAGCACTGAGGCCTTTGACGAGTTGGCGTCGCGTAAAGGAACTGGATGTCATAATAATTTATCCTGGATAAACGGAAATAGGGAGCGCCGAGCATACGTGGCATTCATTACGACCAGGTTACGAATACAAAACACATAGGCTTCTTGCAGGCGACGAGCTAGTTTGCCCACTTTTGATATTGACATATGTGTTTTCGGGAATCTACTCTGTTTTAGCTGTAGTGCTATGGAGTTCCCAAGATCAACGAGCCTTCTTTAAGGGCCTGCTGGAGGAGACTTAGATTAGCACGAAGCTACTGGATAGATTCGACAATGGCCTTGACCCAACGATAAAGAGCGTCAAGATTTTTGGCGCTTGCGCGCTTGGGGGGAGCAACAAGCCAATAGGAGTAGTCTAAGCTACTCTCTGCGGCGTTGAGTAAAACTAATTTATTGACACTTACCAACCGGTTGATCAGGGGCTTCATACCCACTGCGACTCCAAGACCCTCTTCAGCAGATTTCATCGCTGTGGAGCATGAGTCGCAGGGAATCTTATTGTCCGACTCAAGGCTTGGGTAGAAACTTTTCCAAATTCTTAAATCCTCGAAAACGGAAAGCAGCACATGCTTGTCTAGCTCTTGCTGTGACATAAATACGTTTTTAGCTAAACCTTTTTGTGTGAGATAGGTAGCGCCGCAAACGATTTTTGGCTCAACCTCACAGACGAACCGGCAATCTAAATCTGGCCAATTGCCTTGGCCAAACCGTAGAGCAGCGTCTACCGTGGAGCTTTCAAAGTCGATATGAGAATTTTCAGTAATTAACCGCAACTCCACTCCTGGCGCATACTCTTGGAATAGAGCGTAATTCGGTATCAGTAGCTCATGAGCCATTAAGTGGGGGGCGCTTACCGTGAGGGTAGAATTGAGAAAATTTCTCTCGAAATCTTGATGGCTGCTAATATGGTGATTTACGATGTTACTGGAGCTTTTGTAGTAAGACTCGCCCGCCGCGGTTAGACGCAGTTTTTTCGTGCTCCGATCAAAAAGAGTTACGCCCAAATAGGTTTCAAGCACCTTTACCTGCTGACTAATCGCGGGTGGCGAAACATTGAGCTCCTCAGCCGCCTTCTTAAAATTGAGTAGCCTAGCAGCAGCCTCAAAGGCGGGCAGCCATTGAATGGGTGGTGGGTTCTGGCTCATGCACTTCATTCCAAATTAAGACAGGCTTATTGTACGATAAGTAATACTACATTGACGCTTTATTCATTTCAGCCTAAATTTCAACGAATATTGAATTGTTTGGCTTCATGCATCCCCGCAGCGTCAGGGTGTTACCCCTCCAACAAACCTGTGCGAAAAACAACCAATCAAGGGGTGTGGGAAATATGCCCCGCCAAGAAGCTCGACGAGCACAGTAATATCAACTTTGTGACACCGGCTATTTCAGAGGTATGTGTAATTAACTGATATCTACAAAAGATATGGGTGGCGGTATGACTCCCACCCTTTTGACGAAACAATGATTGTCGACAACAGGACTGATGAAAGTACAGTGGAGAGCTATGTCACTGGTTGTGACAGCCACCATGACGCGGGCATTTCCAACATTTAACACCAAAATCATTGCGGTCATCAATAGACGTGCATTTTAAAATATCAGGGTTCGGCCCATTATTATCGCATAAAGAAATCGCCTGAAAAATTCTCTCCAACTTTTTCAGATCAAAGGGTTTAACCAAATAGAAACATGCAGAATCGTCGAGAGCTGGAATGCCTGGTGAGCCGGTGGCAATGAGAACCCTAATATGCGGATGGACCTTCCTAACGGCATTTATAAACTCATACCCTGACATAGCGGGCATATCAACATCGCTGAGAATAGCCAGCTTTGGAGGAAGGTAATCCACGCCGGCCATGTACTCGAGATAGTCAGTTGGACATGAAAATACCTGCGCCTGATAGTTGAGAACATCCATTAACGAAGAAATAAGAGTGCGCATGCACTCGTCGTCGTCAACAATATCTACATCCACTGGAAAGCTCATGGCAATTCATACCTTCTTCAGCACGAAAATAAAACATTTGGCGCCCCCAAATATAAATAACTTATCGCCACCTTAAGATTACTTTAGCATAAATTTATTTCTGCTATTTTCTTCCCGCCAGATAGGAGAGAAAGAAAACCCTACTATGAATACACAAATGACCCTATCGAGAAAGCGAAAAACGAAAAGTGAAAGAATTCAGAGTAGAAAAATTAATCAGCCAAAATCATGCAATCGGCAATGGCGCTTAACCTTATCAAGATGCAGGCGGTATTAACGATTTAATACTGAGAATTAATCCTATCGAAGCCCTATATTTAGTACTTAATCCGAAGAGAGTTCGCATTTACGATGGAATCAATTGTAAGTTTTGTTAGTATTTGGAACTGCCATACAAGGAATACTTGTACGGTTATTTTTTGGGAAAATTATTTTTGGGGAGTTCTCCAGTGAACGGATTTTCACCTACACCCGGAGATAATGGATAATGATTTCTCGAGAACAATATAGTGATGTTGATGAGCACATTGCGGGCCTTTCCGATTGGAATATGGACATGGTGCAATTGTCTCCCGGCCGAAGTAAGTCAAGCCAGTTAAAAGTTTCTATCCACAACTATAGCTATGTATTCTATAGTTATAAATTGAAGTCACTCCAAACGGCGGAGCTAATACGTCCAGGGGTTTCATTTCTGATCCCTCTAAGCAATGCCGCTATCAATTTTCTTGAGGAGAAATTCAACTCACCTGTAATCTGCTGCGTCCCATTTGGTGAAAAAGTATCAACAATTACTCCAGATAATTTTTCCGGCGTAGCGGTCACAATTAGCAATCAAGTTCTGCGCCAAGGTATGGGCGGCCAGAGTCAAACTCCAAATTTTTGGCCAGAAAGTGTAGGCAACACATTTTATAGTCTCACATCACTGCAACTTACGAAGTTACAATCGGTCTTAATAGAGATTGGCGAGCGATTAGATTCAGTCGATGATATTGGCCTAGAAGAATTACATTGGTTGAAAACTTTCAGCGAAGATAGATTGATGCCGTTGATCTTCGCAATCATGGCCAATCAAAGCAGCAGAAACCGAAAATTACGACCCCTGGTTTTTCGCTCTGCCCTGACGATCATCCACAAGAACATAGACTCCCCCTTATCGATTGCCGAAATCTCACAAAAGCTAGGCGTTTCTACCCGAAATTTACAGTATCTATTTTCGCACCACTTAGGGATGTCACCAAAAACGTTCATCATGAGCGCGCGTCTTAATGTCGCACGAAAACGTCTACGATATAGTCGTCTAGGCCGAGGGAAGGTATCTGACATTGCAAATTCCTTAGATTTTTGGCACATGGGCGGTTTTTCCAAGGAATTCAAAAAATTATTCCATCAAACCCCTAGCGACATTTTACGAAAAGAGAAGGAGCTGGCAATGGAGGCCCCTAATACTGTAGAACTGAATTTGATAGATTAGTAATTCTTTGTGGTTTTTCGCGCGACCAATAATGAAGACTAGAAAACATGAGAAGTGCCTGGACGAAATAAGTCACTCACAAATTTCCGGAAGTGCAATTTGTAGTTGACGCAATCGCGCTTCATTGCTTACTGCAAAGGTCGTGTTAACAAGCTTGATAATATTTCCGATCACACCATTTTTTCACGATAGGTAATTACTTTAGTGAAATACCGTTAGCCATGCCTTTATTAGCCGATGTATACAACAAAATGTACCTAGCACCCGATAGAGTGCTTATCCAGCAGACCAGGAGTTATTGACCGCAATATTACTAGCCTGACAACCGCTTTGACTCCTCATCGCTTAGGTGGAGGAGCTGCCTTGATGGCGGCCGGCCATGGAATTAATTCTGGCTAATATACATCCTCCCTAGTTAAGAAAAACTAATTTCGCGTTAAGTAATACTAATTCGACGCCTTACTAAATCTAGCCTAAATTTTAATAGAGGGAATACTTTTGTATCATTTTAAAAAGTTTAAAATCTAGTTTTTTAAATACCTATTTGACTTAAATTTCTCTTCACTAAAATGAGCCCATTATGGACATTCATGTTGTCGACGACGAAACCATAGTACGCACGCTCATTGCAGAGATGGTGAGCGGACTTGGCTATCAGCCGATGGAATTCTCGAGCCCAGAACACTATCTCAAATATACGAATAGTATTGACTACACACCTCCAAAGATGGCTATTCTCAGCGACGTTATGATGCCAGCCATGTCTGGTTACGAGCTTATGTATACGATTCGAAAACGCTACCCACATCAGAGATTCATCATTTGCACTGGGACACCCGAACAAGCAACTCCAGAGAATTTTGCATGCTTCTATTTGGTAAAACCTCTGCGCTTGGAAAATTTGAAAAGAATTCTTCAAGCCATATCCTTGTGCAATAGAGATGGCCCTCACCCAGACACGTATAAATGCACCTCTATTGACGATCGCTGCCAATTTGGCATTAACGAGTGGAAATGCCCACGCGGTGGCTGCTAGCCTAATGAGGGGTCGTAAAACCTCATCTGAAATCGTCCAGCCCCAACGGCCTCCTGAACAACAACCTTACCCATATTGCAGGGTATCGATCAATCTGCTAAATTAGTACGCATGCGTACTTAAATTCGCGAATCACAAGCCAATATAGAGGGCCCAATGGACAAGCGACTTTTTTTCCTTATTAACAAAGCTAGGCACAACCTTAACCAGCGCATGGATAGGCGTATGTCTCAGGCTATTGATGTGCCCATTGCTCAGGTAACGGCCTTGCTGACACTGGAGGTTCGTGACGGCTGCAGGCAAAAGGAGCTCGGCCACTTCTTGGGCCTGAATAAATCAGGCATCACAGGCTTGGTCTCTCGCATGGAAGAAAATCAGCTTATCAAACGAGTCAGTGACCTGAATGATGCTCGTGCTATGCGTATTTTTATAGACGTAAAAGGTAAAACCGTTTTGCAAAAGGCAAAACCCATTGTCAAAGCGGCAAACAGTGAACTACAGCAAGATTTCAGTGATGATGAAATGGCAACTGTCATTCGATTTCTTAACCACGTTAGTAAACCTCAATAAATCACCCGAATTTAAAAATAGGTATTAAAATGACGTACACCCCCTCCAACAGCCCAGCATTAAAATTATGGAATAGGTTAAAGGGCACCTCTTTTGGGCGCTGGCTGCTCAGTCAGATAGTATGCTTTAGAGCACCCTATTTCTCCTCAATTAAACCCAGGCTTACACACATAGCAGCTGGGCACGTAGAATTAACCTTTAAAAAGCGCCGAGCCGTATGCAATCATTTAAATACCGTGCATGCGATCGCTATGTGTAATTCCGCCGAGCTGGCCGGTGGACTGTGTCTAGATGTGTCACTCGATGCCAATCACCGCTGGATACCCGCGGGCATGACGGTGCAATATTTGAAAATGGCTAAAACCGACTTGCGCGCGGTGTGCAAAATAGAACGCTACGACTGGCAGGGCAAGCAAGACGTCATTATGCCCGTCTGTGTTTACGACACGAACAATGAAGAAGTTTTTCACGCTGACATTACTATGAGGATATCACCTAAGAAATAACTAGCCCTGCAGAAATAAACTGTCCCCTTTTCCCCCTCTCAACCGTCTTCTTTACACCACAAAAACCCCCCAAAATCCCCAAGAAGACTCAAACACTGGGCAATGAGGTAGAATGACGGTGAAAATGGCATTTAAAACAATGACTCAGGACACCTTGCCGCAGCAGAAGGCACCGCCAATGACGGGTATTTTGCCTCGGCAATACGAAATTGTGAAAACTAAGAAAACCCAAAAACAGCTGTGGACGGAGCTCTATGCCAACTATCAGGCTGAGCTTGTTCACTACCTGCAAAGCAAATGGTTTAAACAAAAACACGACGCCAATGATATCACTCAGCAAGCTTTTGAGCGTTTCATGCTTGTGGCTGAACCTGAACGCATCGAAAAACCACGGGCCTACCTCTACCAGTTGGTACGCAACCTAACGGTTGATGGCCTAAGACGAGACAAGGTTCGGTATGAACACGCCCGACAAGAGGCAGTAAATGAAGAGCCGGCCAGCATTGGGTCTCCGTTAAATGAAGTATTAAATACCGAGCAATTGGAGTTTTTACAAAAGATCATTGAAACCCTCCCAGCCAAGAGGCGCAGAGCGTTTGTGTTAAGTCGCGTTTACCAAATGACTTACGCTGAAATTTCGGATGATATGGGCATTTCCGTCGAAGGGGTAAAAAAACACGTTCTGCGGGCACTGAGCACTTGCCAAGAGCACCTGGCAAATAGATTTAAGGGGGAATAACTAATGGACACACAGGACAACAATCATCTCGCCGAATTGAAAGATGATGCGAATCAAAGAGCCCAAGAATGGATTACCTTTTTAGCCTCAACCGAAGCCAGCTCGGAAGATCGCGCGCGCTTTGAGCACTGGCTTAATTTAGACGATGAACACCGCGTTGCCTATGAACAAGCACAAGCTATCTGGAATGGCGCGGCAGCTCTGCAGGCACTTAAACACCTCGAACCTTTGCACCAAAAACGAGAAGCAAGGCTTCAAGGACTTACTCGCTGGTTTTCCAAGCTACAGGCCTTGCCGCAATGGGGCGCCGCCCTAGCTTCAGTTCTGATCGTGGCATTTGCTATTAATTCACAACAAGCAGAAAAACCTGATGTTCGCTCATACCAGACGCAAACAGCGGAAAAAAGGCAGCTGGATCTGGCCGATGGTTCAAGCATTTTTATGAGCCCAGAAACAAGCATCGCTGTGAGCTACACGAAGACTACTCGCGAGATCTCTCTACTTAAGGGCGAGGCGTTCTTCGAGGTATTTCGCAACCCTCAAAAACCCTTCATTGTCTCGAGTGCCCATACTCAGGTTACCGTGCTGGGCACCTCATTTAACGTCAACAGTAATCGCTTTGGCGTGACAGTGGCCGTTCAGGAGGGCAAGGTTGAAGTGGCCAGCGTCGACGTTCCAGGGCGCCGTAATTCATTAAAGAATTTAATAGCCGGCCAAACCGTCAAAGTTAGCCACACCAAGGGACTGGGTCATATCAACAGAATTGAGGCAGAAGACACTAATGCCTGGATGCAAGACGTGAGAATTTATGTTGCGCGACCATTAGCTGAAGTACTCGAAGATCTCAGCCGATATTGTGATGCCGAATTGGTTATCGTTGACGATCAACTGAAGGAACAAACGGTTACTGCGGTATTTCCAATGAGCAGCGCGCAACATATACTAAAAGCGCTTGAAACGGTTCTTCCGCTCTCGGTTCAGCAGATTAATGACAAGCGCATTGAGCTTAGAGCTAAACCTTGATAAAGAACTGATAAATTTTTTGGGTTTAAACCGATTCGCGACGGCGATACTTAAAATACACAATTATGAAAACGCGGGTGGGAGTTGGGTTTTACATGCTAATGTCATTCTACCACCAACTCTATGGTGGCAAATATTCTGCTTACCTAAGCCTATGCAAAATCCTAGGCACATTTGTGCTGCTTGTCGCCAGCAAAAATTTGATGGCGCAAAACCAATTCAACTTTTTAATTCCTCAAGCGCCACTTGATCGTGCGCTACTCGAATTCGTAAAGCAATCCGGCATTGGTGTTGTGGTAAGTCAAGACATTGATACAACACAAACTCTCGACGCAGTAAAAGGAAGATTTTCCCCGCAGGTTGCCCTGAAAAAGCTCTTACGCGGCGCCTCACTGAACGCAGAAAGAATCGGCGAAGGCCCCTTTACTATCCGCCAAAATAAGCCAGAGCCTAAGTTGACCGAAGACTATACAACTATAGAAGAAGTAATTGTTACCGGAACTCACATTAACCGAGGGCTACATAGAACCGTCAGTCCGGTGACAATTATTGACCGGAATCAACTGCAAAACCTTGGCTCTCCCTCAATGATTGACCTGATTAGCACCTTGAGCTCCATGTCGGGAACAGAAAATCAAAGCAATCAGTTTCATAATTTCAACAACGCCGGAACTGCCA
>Ga0209495_1001168_pt1 | contig 18851 bp, 17 predicted proteins | sample EN1Hudsemesocosm_FD_184629 | JGI IMG/M metagenome (GOLD analysis project Ga0209495, IMG submission 184629) | Methane-oxidizing microbial communities from mesocosms in the Hudson Canyon - EN1E Hudson Canyon (SPAdes) (version 2) | ecosystem: Environmental > Aquatic > Marine > Cold seeps | place... | reverse complement strand
AAATAATACCGAGTGATCCTAAACGTAAACCAGCATGGATCCGTGCAAAAGCACCAAGCAGCCCTGAAGTCACTCGTCTAAAAAGTTTATTGCGTGAAAATAATCTTCATACAGTCTGTGAAGAAGCTGCTTGCCCCAACCTAGGCGAATGTTTCAGTCACGGCACGGCTACCTTCTTAATTATGGGTAATATCTGTACGCGACGCTGCCCTTTTTGCGATATCGCACATGGCAAACCTGATCCACTTGATCAAAATGAACCCAGTCATTTAGCCAAAACAATTGCCAGCATGAAATTAAAACATGTGGTGGTGACATCTGTTGATCGTGATGATTTACGTGATGGTGGTTCGGCTCATTTCACACAATGCATTGCCGAAATTCGGAAACAATCACCAAACACACAAATAGAAGTATTAGTACCTGATTTTCGTGGTCGAATGAAAGTGGCATTAGAAGAACTAGCTAAAAGCCCACCTGATATATTTAACCATAACCTAGAAAGCATTCCACGATTATACAAAGCTGTGAGACCAGGTTCGGATTATCAATGGTCACTTGATTTGATAAAAAACTTTCAGAAAACGCACCCAAATGTACCCACAAAATCAGGTCTAATGTTGGGTTTAGGTGAAAGCATCGAAGAAGTACACCAAGTCATGCAAGACTTGCGAGATCATGGTTGCCGAATGCTAACACTAGGCCAATATCTACAGCCAAGTCGTCACCACCTAGCAGTAGAACGATTTGTCACACCAGCAGAGTTTGATGAATTAGCAATCGTTGCAAAACAAATGGGCTTTGAACACGTAGCCAGTGGTCCAATGGTGAGATCGTCATATCATGCCGACTTACAAGCTCAGGGTGAACAAGTTTCATAGTGTTAGGAGGAGGTAGGGCGTCAAGCTAGCTCATCCAGCTTTGGATGACTGCTGTAATGATTCGACTATTTCCAACAATGATGGTTTCGACATCTGCTGAGAATGATACTGCCTTAGTTAGCCTAAGCGACTGACTTTGTTTAAATACTTGAGTTGTAACCACAATATAACTTCTCCACTATACTTCTGAATTACAGTTTGTAGATTTTAAATGTCATTTCTATACGTAAAAACAGCTAAGTATTGAACTTATGCTTCAATAGGACTATTCTTGATTCTAAGTATAACTAGATTAGAAGACTGCTGTTATCAGTAAGCCATAGTGTATGGAATAAGCAGGGAATAACTGAACGCAGTCTGTTATAAAATACTATTAGAGTGAGTTATTCAAATTAGTTTGATTTATATTCAAGCTGATTTATTTTGCGTTCTAAACCTTGAATAGTACATCTTAAAATCTCTAAAGAGGTAGTTTTTATGGCTTTAAAACGACGAAATTTTATTAAATCTGCTGTTGCAACGAGTTCATTAGCACTTCTACCTCACCTTTCATTTGCGACGAGCTCTAAACCGAAGAGACGTGTTGTTGTTATCGGTGGTGGTTTCGCAGGCGCTACTGCAGCTAAATATATTAGTATGTGGTCATCAAATGCTGAGGTGGTGATGATTGAGCGTAATGCTCAGTTTGTATCATGTCCACAAAGTAATTTGGTTTTAGGTGGCAATCGGACTTTGCAACAATTGACCCATGATTACAATGGTTTGGCTGATAAGTATGGTGTGACAACAGTTCAGGCTGAAGTGGTTAACATTGACACTGATAAGCAAAAAGTCACTTTACATGATGGCGTTTCTATTGTTTACGATCGTTTAGTTATTGCGCCTGGTGTTGATTTTATTTACGATGATTTACCTGCATTATCTAGCTTTGAAGTTCAGCAAAAAATCCCTCATGCATGGAAAGCTGGACCTCAGACTGCACTATTAAAACAGCAATTACATGGAATGAAAAAGGGTGGGACTATAGTTATGTCTGTGCCTGCTACGCCGTTTCGCTGCCCTCCAGGGCCTTATGAGCGAGCGTGTCAAATAGCGTTTTATCTGAAACATCATAATCCATCTGCAAAGTTACTTATTTTGGATCAAAATGCTGATGTGGCTTCTAAGAAAGCCTTGTTTAAATCAGCATGGCAGGAGCATTATTCTGGGCTGATTGAATATGTGCCTAATAGTACGATAGAAAATATTGATGTTAAGTCATTGGCTGTCGAAACTGAGTTCGATAGTTTTTCTGCTGATGTACTTAATGTGATTCCTCCCCAAAAAGCAGGAAAAGTGGCTGAGATGGCGGGGGTTATTAATGTGGATAAACGTTGGTGTTTGGTCGATTTTCAAACATATGAATCAACGGTTAAGAAGAATGTTCATATTATTGGTGATGCGGTTCACGCTAAATTACCAAAGTCAGGTCATATGGCTAATGCACAAGCAAAAGTATGTGCGGCTGCTATTGCTGCATTATTAGCAGAGCAAGAACCTGAACAAGAACCCGTTTTTAGTAACACTTGTTATAGTTTTGTCACTGATGAGCAGGCTATGCATGTGGCTGCAGTTTATCGTTATAATGCTGAACAGAAACAGATGGTTCCTATGCCAGGCGGCGGTGTTTCAGCTCAAGCAAGCAAGCTTGAAGGTGCTTATGCCAATGCATGGGCGAAGAATATTTGGGCAGACATGTTGAAATAATCATGCTTGAGAGTTGTGATGAGATTTGATGGTCAGGCTGTATTGGGATATCAACTTCCCGAGGTGGTAGAACAAACGGATGTAGACATTCCTTTGACACCAAAAGAGTTGGAAGTTTGGTTAGCTAATTTTCCTTCTTTAAACCTTCAATTGCTGACGAATCATATTCCGCAGTATATCCAAGATCTTAATCGACTTAAGCTTTCAGATAAGCGACGGCTTGCAATGTTGGAAATGCTTCGTCCAATAGTAATGCATATTTATCAAGCATTGACAAAAAAACTTCGGGGGATGAATCACACATTGTCTCACGAGTTTCAAGAGACGGAATGGGTTGCAAGCATTATGATGACTGAGATGGCAACTGGTTATCAACGGTTATTGTTTAATTTAGCTATAAGTGATCCTGGTTTATTTGATCGTGGACAGTATGTGCTGTTAGCTCAGCGGTCAGTATATTATCTAGGTGAAAAGATTTGTTTGTCATATCTCTTATCTTTATCTGTACCCAAAAGGGTTTGGAAAGATATTAATGCAACGTATGCCTATACATATAAGTTAAAGTTGAATACAAAAAAAGTGAATGATGACTTTGCCTATTTTGAGTCGAGCCGAGGGACTATTGATGATGTTTTTAAAAGAGTTTTATTACTGACCATAATTTCTCCTTATGCATTGAGAAACGCAGAACTAGAACAGGTTTATTATGGATTAACTCCTTGGTTTAATGAGATTAAACTTGTTAAGTTGACTGAGTCTGAGTCTGAGTCTGAGTCTGAGGGTGATCACTATACAATCAATTTGGCACACGATCTGGGCCCAAAATATCAAAGTTCAGTCTCTACTATTGAAGATGAATACTCTATTGATTGTACTGAAGTCATAGAAAAACTACGATTATGGCTAGAAACAGGTAATGCACCACCTTCAGCAAGCGCTAAAGGCATGCCGAAGAAGTTATTAATAGAATTAATTGGGAAGCTTGAAGGTAGTAGTCGAGGGCGATCAAAAGAAAGAATCGTGACGAAATGTGACAGAGTAGACGTTATTATCGGTGTAGACGGTATTGAGTTATTTTTAAGTAAGTTAGCTGAATCTAGAGGTGGTGAATCAGATAGTATCTCGATGAACGATGAAAATGATAATTCACTTCATTTCTATACACCAGAAGATATATCTGGGCAGAAAGTGGATTCTGTTTCGACGATAGAGAACAGAAAAAAGTTTGGGGACAAGCGACATGCCTTTTATATTCAAAATAAAAGCGAACAAGGGGTATGTTTAAGTTGCAGTCACCTACATGGTGCAGGTTTATATATTGGCGAACTTATGCTTATCCGTGGTTTTGAACCTGAAATATGGACCCTAGGCATTGTTCGCTGGATGACACTGCTTAATAAAAGGGTAGAAGTTGGTTTATATTTATTATCAACGTGTGTTGAACAGGTTGTTATTCGTCAACAACGGTTGGAAACTGATTCCACAGTTAATGCCCTATGGTTAGTTAATGATGAGTCTGGAGATACCCTTCTATTACCTAGTGCTGAATTTGAAACAGGTGATAAGCTACAGGTAAATCATAATGAGGTTATGTTAGATATTACGCTCAGTGAACCGGTTTGGAGTAGTGAATATTTTTCTCAATTTAGCATGATTTTAGCTAAGCGGGAGCCAAACAGTGATGAGTTTGAACAAGACCTTTTGATTCCATCATAGGTAATATTCCAAGATCTGTTATGATCTTGTTCCTGATTTAGATCACTTAATAACGTAATTCAGTGGTTGATTAATTTAATTGAAAAATATCGAGGTTGTAATGAGTGATTTTTTGCCTGGTTTAGAAGGCGTAGCAGCAACAAAGTCTGCCATATCATTTATTGATGGTGAGAAAGGCTTATTATCATACCGAGGTTATTCGCTAGAAACCTTGGCCGAGAATAGTAGCTTTGAAGAAACGACTTTGCTATTACTCCGTGGTGAATTACCTACCGCAACTGAGTTAGCAGATTTTACAACTCAGTTACGTGGTCAATATCGAATTAAATATCATATTCGTGAAATGATGCGCCATTTCCCTGCAACAGGACATCCAATGGATATGTTGCAAACAGCTGTATCTAGTTTAGGTATGTTCTATCCGGGTAATGAGTGTCTTACAAGCGGCGATTCCTGTGAAGATTTAAATTACGTGCGTAATATGACGGTTAACATTATTGCATCAATGGCTCCACTCGTTGCGATGTGGGAGCATATGCGTCAGGGTTATGATCCGATTGAACCACGTGAAGATTTATCAGTCGCTGAAAATCTTTTATATATGTTCACGGGTAAAGAACCTGATCCATTAATGGCTAAAATTATGGATGTTTGCTTGATTCTTCATGCCGAACATACATTAAATGCTTCTACATTCTCTGCTTTAGTCTCTGGTTCAACATTAGCAACACCTTACAGTGTTATTTCTGGTGCGATCGGTACTTTATCTGGCCCATTACATGGTGGTGCAAACTCACGTGTCGTTGATATGTTAAAAGAGATTGGTAGTGCTGATAATGCTGAAAAATGGATTGATAATGCACTGGCTAATAAAGAAGTTATTTGGGGCATGGGGCATCGTGAATATAAAGTAAAAGATCCTCGTGCGACTATTTTGCATAAACTGGTTGCAGAGTTGATTGAAGATCGCGGTAGTAGTTTAGATTCAACATTTGAAACGGCAATGCGTGTTGAAGAAATCTGTGAAGATAGACTCGGCCATAAAGGTGTATACCCTAATGTTGATTTTTACTCAGGTATTTTATATGCCGAGATGGGGATTCCAGCAGAGCAATTCACAGCATTGTTTGCGGTAGCTCGTTCAGCGGGCTGGTTAGCACATTGGCGTGAACAGATTTCGGATAACCGCATTTACCGACCTACTCAAATTTATATTGGTAGTGAAGAACGAGACTACGTTGCCGTTGCAGATCGTACTTAACGTTAGCTAATTATCGTTTTACTGGCTTCACCTTGTTGCTCTCGAACTAATCGAGGCACAAGGTAGCCGGGTAACATTGTTCTTAATTGGGCAATCAACTTAATTCCATCCTGCTCTGACACATCAAAATGACTTGCTCCTGCAACAGGATCAAGCAAGTGAAGATAGTAGGGCTGAACATTAATATCACTCAAACGCTCACTTAAATCATAGAGTGTTGTCACATTGTTATTAACCCCCTTCAATAACACTGCTTGATTTAAGAGTTGGCAGTTAGCATCATGCAATTTTCTTATCACCTGTTCGACTTCACCATCAATTTCATTAGCATGGTTAGCATGTATCACCATGATGACTTGTAGCGATGTTTGTTGAATCCAATTTAACAAGTGTTGATCTACACGTTTCGGTAAAACAATCGGTAATCGGGTATGAATTCGTAAACGTTTGAGGTGTGGTATTTTTTCTAAATCTGCAACCATAGAAGCAAGTTTAGAATCATTAAGTACGAGTGGATCCCCGCCACTTAATATGACTTCATTAATACTTAAGTCTTCACGTAATGTAGCTAGAGTTTGTCGCCACTGACTTGCTAGTGGATTACTATCACCATAAGGGAAATGACGACGGAAACAATAGCGGCAATGAATAGCACAGGCTCCCGTGGTCACCAATAGCGCCCGGCCATGATATTTTTGTAATATTCCGGGTGCAGTAATCGCTAAGTTATCGCCTACAGGATCGTTAACAAAGTTATCTACTTCTAAACTTTCATCAATCAGAGGGAAAACTTGACGTAGAAGAGGATCATCAACATCGCCATAGCGCATTTTGTTGATATAGTTCTGAGGTACACGCAATGGGAATTTCTTGAGAATATCATCATCAATTGCGGTCAATTTATCGCTTAATCCTAACTGTTTTAGTAGTTCTTTAGGATCTTTAATCACATTAGCTAAGGCTATTTGCCATGCTTGTTTTGTGTCGACTAGTTGAGTTTGCGGTATCATATTGTATTAGACATATTAATTAGACGTTGATCGTCTCTCAAAGAGGTTCCCATGGCAAGTGTTAGTACAAATCAATTTAAACAAGGCCTTAAATTTATCTTAGATGGTGATCCATGTAACATCCTTGAAAATGAATTAGTAAAACCAGGTAAAGGCCAAGCATTTAACCGCGTTAAGTTCCGTAACTTAAAAACGGGTCGTGTTAACGAGCGTACTTTCAAGTCTGGTGATAGCGTTGAAAGCGCTGATGTGATGGAAATTGAATTAGAATATTCATATACCGATGGTGAGTTTTGGTATTTCATGGATCCTGAAACATTTGAGCAACATGCTGCTGATGCTACTGCGATCGAAGAGTGCAAAAAATGGTTAAAAGAACAGTATGTTTACACGGTAACGCAGTGGAACGGCACTCCTTTATTAGTAACAGCACCTAACTTTGTTAACTTAACTGTGACAGATACTGATCCTGGCCTAAAAGGTGATACTGCAGGAACAGGTGGTAAACCAGCAACATTAGAAACAGGTGCTGTTGTACGCGTTCCTTTATTTATGAATATTGGTGAATTGTTACGTATTGATACGCGTAGTGGTGAATATGTAGAACGTGCCAAAAGCTAGCGATAATTTTCCTAGACGTCATTCTAGCGAAAGCCAGAATCTAAGGATGGTGAGTGCTTAAACAATCCATGGATTCTCGCTTAAAATAGGGTACGACAAAGTAAAAAGTAATTACTGAAAATGAGTTTAGACGAAAAAAATTGGCAACCATCAGCTGATATAGATACATTAAAACGACGGGCGCAGTATTTGGCTGATGTCCGTCTTTTTTTTGCTGAGCGCGATACATGGGAAGTCGAAACTCCAATATTGTCGACAGCGGCACCTACAGCACCTTATTTGGATAGTTTCACAACAAACTATATCCCCATTGGTTCACAATCCAAACAAACCTATTATCTGCAAACATCACCAGAGTTTGCTATGAAGCGATTGCTGGCAGCAGGATCAGGTTCAATCTACCAAATAGCACGTGTTTTTCGAAATGGTGAACAAAGCAAAAAACACTCACCTGAATTTACTATGCTGGAATGGTATCGCCCTGATTTGACATTGCATCAACTGATTGATGAAGTGAATGCGCTTATGAAAAACGTCTTTAAATTTGATGGGATTGTACGTTTAAGTTATCGAAGTGTATTTGAATTTTTCTTTAAACTAAATGTGTTGACCTGTTCTGATGTTGAGATAAAACACTGTGCATTAGAACGAATAACGTCATTAGCAAGTGATTTTGAAACTGATAGGGATGGATGGTTAGAATTATTGATGAGTTACGTGGTAGAGCCTAAATTAGCAGCTTTAAACTTATCGCTTTTTATCTATGATTTTCCCGCTTCACAAGCTCAGTTGGCCAAGATTAAATATGATCAACAAGGCAATGAAGTAGCTGATCGTTTTGAACTTTATATTGATGGTATTGAACTAGCAAATGGTTATAACGAGCTATTAGATGCGGATGAGCTTCGCCAACGTTTTGAACGTGATAATCAGCAACGTAAAGAGCAAGATAAATCTGAAATACCCATAGATGAAAATTTGCTTGCAGCTATGCAGTATGGTTTACCCGAGTGTGCTGGAGTGGCAATAGGGCTAGATAGATTAATGATGTTAGCACTCGATAAATCAACAATTAATTTGGTAACTAGTTTTAGTTTTGAGCATAGCTGATATTGCTTTCAATAGATTTGAACGTGTTTTCTGACTATTTCGCTAGACTTTTCCCATGAGTGATTGATATTAAGCGGGCATAAGAATTTTGTAACTGTTGCCAGTTATTGTCAGTCTGAAGTTGCACCAGTGTTGATGGCGATAAGTGTTCACTTGAGTTTGAAGTTAGCACGTCAACGAGCTTTTCTAATGAAGGGTTATGGCCAACAAGCAATACCCGATGACTTTGTTGCGGGCATTGAGAAATAGCACTCAATATGTCTTCAAGTCGAGCATTATAAATTTGACTGTCAGTACGAATAGTATCGGAATTTATGCCTAGTGACTGACAGACAATGGTGGCGGTATGTATTGCCCTTTGTGCTGGTGAAGATATTATAAAGTCAGGGATCAGATTGTTTTGTTGCAAGTAAGTGGCAATACGCTCAACATGGTCTTGTCCTTTATCTGTTAAAGGACGGTCAAAATCACTGTTAATCGTATCCCAAGACGATTTCCCATGACGAAGTATTAATAGTTCACGTTGATTAGTAGTGTTCATATTCAAATCCTAAAACCGTAGCGGGTAGATGCGGTTTAAATAAGTGAGTGTAACAGTATTACCCCATTAATCCTGGCAGCCACAGAGCAACCTCAGGGAATCCAATCAATAGTGCTAATACCACTAATTGAATAATAATAAACGGTACGATACCTCGATAAATTGTGCTTAGCTCAAGTGTTGGTGCACTGGCTTTTAGATAAAACAACGAAAAACCAAATGGTGGCGTTAGGAATGAGGTTTGTAGGTTAAGTGCAATGAGTAAGGCAAACCATAAAGGATCAAGTCCCAGATGAATCGCTACGGGTGCGATAATCGGCACAACAATAAAACAGATTTCGATAAAGTCTAAGAAGAAACCTAAAATAAAAATAAGTAACATGCTGATGATAAGGAAGCTCCATTTACCACCGGGTAGAGAGTTGAAAATATCAAAGATAAGATTGTCTCCCCCCATGCCGACAAACACTAAACCAAATGCAGTCGCACCAATCAAAATCAAAAATACCATACTGGTCAGGCGAGTAGTTTGTTGAAGTGCATTTTGTAAATTACTTAGGTTTAATCGTCCGTGTAAGATGGCAAGAATTATTGCACCAAGAGCACCTACGGCAGCTGATTCAGTAGGTGAAGCTACGCCGAAGAAGATAGATCCTAATACAGCTAAGACTAATGCTAAAGGTGGTACAAGGCTTTTAAGAACTTTAAACCCTAGATGTTCATCATCAGGAGACTTTTCAATAGCGGGAGCTAATTCAGGATGACGCCATGCAACAAAGCCGATATAGGCCATATAAGCGAACACTAACATCATACCGGGAACTGCCGCGGCAATAAATAATTGCCCAACGGGAACACCGATAACATCACCTAATAAGATGAGAATGATACTAGGAGGAATGATTTGTCCAAGGGTGCCTGAAGCAGCAATAGTGCCACTAGCCAATGTAGGCGCATACCCATGTTTTAACATAGCAGGTAGGGCAATGACTGCCATGGTAACAACAGATGCGCCCACAACACCTGTGGTAGCGGCTAATAATGCACCAACAGCGACAACCGAAATTGCCAAACCACCACGAACACGTCCAAATAAACGCCCCATGGTTTCTAATAGCTCTTCAGCAATGCCTGATTTTTCTAATATAACACCCATAAAGACAAATAGCGGGACGGCTAAGAGGGTGAAGTTTGTCATAATGCCCCAGACACGAAGAGGCAATAAATTAAAAAAGTCTAAGCCAAGAAATATACTGCCAAAACCTAATGCAACAGCACCAAGTGTGAAGGCAACTGGAAAACCCGCCAGTAATAAGATAAATAATGCTGCAAACATCACTAAAGCCCAAACTTCCATTACTTGGCCTCCGTTGTGTTGCTAAGTTGAAGAAGGTTTTTTAGTAAACCTGCAATGCCTTGCAAAATAAGCAAACTAAAGGCGAGTAATAAACTGCCTTTAAGGATAAATCGGTAGGGCAGGCCACCAGGATCCGGTGAACCTTCATTGTAATAAAAGGCATTTTCAACAAAAGGCCAAGACGTAATTAATAGCAGTACACAAAAGGGCAATAGTAAAAATAATGTGCCGAAGATATTAATTAACGCCCGATGTTTATCGCTTAAAAAGCGACTTTGATAGAGGATATCAACCCGAACATGTTCATCATATTTAAGTGTGTAAGCGGAACCGAGTAGAAAGATCAAAGCAAATAGATGCCACTCTAGCTCTTGTAATGCAACTGAACCTTGTTGAAAAAGGTAGCGCATCGCAACGTCATAGCAAATCAATAAGACTAATGCTAATACTAACCATGAGGCTGTGCGACCTACCCATTCGATGATGGATTCTATAAGTGAAATAAGCGGTTTCATGGAGACTCTATTTTAGTGAGCGGGGAGTAACTTGTGACATTCAATCTTTGATCGTCATCTTTAGCAAAAATAATTTTCATAAAAGGATAATAGAGCAAATTAGCATATAAATATATTTTGAATTTAATAGGGGATATCACCTTATATTTTTTCGTGGTAAAGTTTCACCTATAATTTATTGCTTAAGCGACTATTAAGGGTGAAACTCATGACAGAGCAAAATCAGGAACAAGTGAAACAAAACCTCCAAGATACCAATCAATGGATCCGAATCCTCTACATGGTATTGTTTTGGATTGTTCTATACTTTTCGATCATGGTGACGGGAGTATTGGTTTTCATTCAGGTCTTATTTTCACTGGTTACAGGTTCAGATAATAAAAATTTACGCGAGTTCTCAGCGGGCCTTACGAAATATATCAATCAAATACTATTATTTGTCACTTACAATGAAGAGCGTAAGCCTTTCCCTTTTGCAGCATGGGGTGAGTTAGAGGAGGCTGGATCAATTGAAGCCGAAGCGACAGTAGAAACAGGTGATAATGATATTAGCACTGAAACGTCAGTGGAAAAATATATCCGTTCTCAAGAAGGTAAATAGAAAAAGCTAAGCTATGTTAATTGTCATTTCCCCTGCTAAAACACTGGATTTTGATACTGCACCGGTAACAACAGAGCATAGTCAACCGCGATTCTTAGCTCAATCACAGCGGCTGATTAATGATTTACAAAAGTTATCAGCTGCAGATATCGCTTCATTGATGAAATTGAGTGATAAGCTGGCGGGGCTGAATATGGCGCGCTTTCAAACATGGTCAGCACCCTTTGATTTAGAGAATGCCAAACAAGCAGTATTGGCATTTAAAGGCGATGTTTATACTGGCTTAGATGCAGAGACATTAGATGCCGCTGGTTTTAAGTTTATGCAACAACATTTACGAATATTATCAGGCCTGTATGGTGTGCTTAAACCATTAGACTTAATGCAAGCCTATCGCCTAGAGATGGGGACAAAGTTTGCGAATGTGAAAGGCAAAAACTTGTATCAGTTCTGGGGGCCTCAGCTGCGTGAATCGCTTCAAGCAGAACTAACAGATGGTATCTTGATTAACTTGGCATCGAATGAATACTTTAAAGCAGTAGAAGCTAAAAAGTTAAATGCACGAATTATTACACCGGTGTTTAAAGACTGGAAAAATGGTCAATATAAAATAATTAGTTTTTATGCCAAAAAAGCACGTGGCCTAATGAGTCGTTACATCATAGAACAGCGAATTGAGCAAGCTGAACAAATCAAACAATTTGATATAGATGGTTATCGTTTTAGTCCGGAAATGTCAGAAGCTGATGAATGGGTATTTATTCGCGACCATGAATAATATACCCAAGTTACTTGGGTATATGCCAGAACGAACGAACATCAGATCGCTTTTCTGTTAAATATAGTGTGATGGCGATTTCTTCAGTCGCAGCTAAGATACACAACAGTGTGGCAAGTTGAAATGGCCATGCAATATCAAAAATAAATAGTATAAAAAATGCTAAACCTATAGAGACGACAGCGAATTTCACCAACCAAGTGTGATAACTGGTAAAACTATGGAATTTGATAACTCCCACTAGGACGGGGACTGTGAAACTAATGATCGCTAGAATAATAACGGTCTTCTCGCGCTCAACAATCTCTGGCCATAGCCACCAAATTGATATTGCCATGATGGTATAAATCACAAGATCACCAGCGCTATCAAGCAATGCACCTAATTCACTTTCTTGATTGAGTAACCTGGCTGCAAGACCATCCATAATATCTGTTAAAAACGTAAAAGCGAGTAACCATAAGAACTCACTTCCATAACCGTACCATGCTAACCACAATAACGGTGGTGCAGCCATAAAGCGGAAGCAGGTGAGCATATTGGGTACTGTTAATAATGCTTTTATGGTTATATGTGTTGTTTTCATAAGGTAAAGGTAGCTAATAAGGGAGCGTGATCAGATAAACGGTTCCAGATCTTTTGGCTGGGTCGTTCACATGACGTGACGTGTAAACCACGGTAATAAATTCTATCCATCTTTAATACGGGTAGCCACGCTGGAAATGTTTTGGCATAACGATGGTGCAAGGTTCGATATGCTTCTTTTAGATTCAAGTTTTGAGCAAGGTGTTTCTCAGCCTGCCCTGTCCAATCATTGAAATCACCAGCAACAATGAGAGGTGCATCATGAGGCACATGTTCATCAATTCGCTTGCATAAGGTTTTAAACTGACGCCGACGTTCCATAGCCATTAAACCTAGATGGATACATATGATATGTATTTCCTCATCTACATTGGGCAATTTGACTACACCGTGTAATAAGCTTCGACTAGCCCAAGAAAAGGGCGAGACATTGATGTTTTCCCAGCGTTGAAGAGCATATTTACTGAGGATGGCATTACCGTGATGACCGACATCATAGACAACATTTTTAGCATAGGCATAATGTGGCCAAACAGTGTGAGCTAAAAACTCTGAATGAGAGATATTGGGCCAGTTTTTGTGATTTTTTTCGTGTTCTGTATGCTTTCCCTGCATTTCTTGCAAAAGCATGATGTCCGCATCGGATTCAATTAAGGCATCACGAATTTTATGCAATATAAAGTGACGGTTACTCGCACTAAACCCTTTATGCAGGTTATAGGTCAGAATACGTAACTGGGTTTCCTGCATAAGATTTATGACTCTTCATACAATGGCTCAGATCTTAACCTTAGCATGTATTCAGCGTAGAAAAAATAGCCTAACTTTTTTCGTCTACTTCATCAGGAACGTGATTAAAGTTTTCTAGGAAAGCGTTTAATTTTTCTTGGACAAGATCGTATGTTAAATCAATATTTGTCGCGATATCACCTTCTAATACATTCAGTCCACCTAATATCTCCCGAGCTTCACTAAACCCTGTATCGATACCACCACTAATAAGCGCCGTGAAATTTGTTACGGCTTCTTCTTGTGAGAGTTCAGGATGTTGTTCTTGGTATGAGCTAAAAAATGCGGTGCTGAGTGACACAATGCGTTCTGCGGTAGCCTCGGGGCTGACATCTAAGCCTGAATCATAGGTGTTTTGAATGGCATTCCCACCCATTGTGGCTTGTAATGCATCATTAATACCTTCTAATGCTGTTTTTAATACAAGTGCTTGTGGTGAACCTGAAGCGGCATTTATATTGATCGCTGATTCAAGAATGGCAGAATTGAGTTGTGTTTTAGACTCGTTTTTTGCCTTTGCAAGGCTGGATACTTCGGGGCCGATCCCTGCGGGCCCATTCTCTTTTCTATTTTCAGCCTGAGCAATAGATTTTACATTTTGACCAAATTCAACCGACATAATGATTCTCCTTTTGTTCAGCACTGATTAAACATATCATCGACAGTTTTTGTTTAAACTTTAATAAATATTTAAATTAGATAAATGAACTATTATCAATAAAGTAATAAGAATGACTTGAACTCTTATATTGCTGCCCCCATCTGCACTATTCAAGTTAATAAATACGCCAGATGGAGGCACAATTAATGAGTGTTGATGCACACAAGGAAACGCTTGGTTTCCAGACAGAAGTTTCACAATTATTGGATCTTATGATCCACTCGTTATACAGCAACAAAGAAATCTTTATGCGTGAGTTGGTTTCTAATGCCGCTGATGCCTCTGATAAATTACGTTTTGAAGCCTTGTCTGATGATGCGCTTTATGAATCTGATGCTGAATTAAAAATTCACGTTGCCTTTGATAAAGAGGCTAAAACGGTCACTATTACTGACAACGGTATTGGTATGAACCGTGAAGAAGTAATTGCCAATATTGGTACGATTGCTAACTCAGGCACTAAAAAATTCTTCGATAAAATGACCGGTGATGAATCTAAAGATTCTCAATTAATCGGTCAATTTGGTGTTGGTTTTTATTCTGCATTTATCGTTGCTGATAAAGTTACCTTAACAACACGTCGTGCTGGCCTGACATCTGAACATGGTGTGCAATGGGAATCAGCTGGTAAAGGTGACTTTACTATTGAAACAATTGATAAGCCTACACGTGGTACAGAGATCACTTTACACCTTCGTGAAGATCAAGATGAATTCTTAAACAGCTGGCGTTTACGCAATTGCATTACTAAATATTCAGACCACATCAATTTGCCAATCATGATGGCGAAAGAACCCGTTCCCAATGAAGAAGGTGAAATTGATGAGTCAGTAGTTCTTGAAGATGAAACAGTGAATAAAGCAACGGCTTTATGGACATTGTCAAAGAATGATATTTCTGATGAAGAATATACTGAATTTTACAAACAAATTGCTCATGATTACCAAGATCCGTTAAGTTGGAGTCATAATAAAGTTGAAGGTAAAACTGAATACACGTCATTACTTTATATTCCATCCAAAGCACCCTTTGATTTATGGGATCGTGATAGCACTAAAGGCTTAAAACTCTATGTGAAACGTGTTTTCATTATGGAAGATGCTGATCAACTAATGCCTCGTTACTTACGTTTCATTCGCGGTGTAATTGATACCAATGATTTACCTTTGAATGTATCACGTGAGATTCTGCAAGGTAGCAAAACGATTGATAGTATTCGTGCTGCATCAGTGAAGAAAGTATTGGGCGAATTGAAAAAAATGGCCAAAAATGATGCTGAAAAATATGCAACATTCTGGCAAGAGTTCGGCCAAGTGATCAAAGAAGGTCCGGGTGAAGACTTTGCTAATAAAGAAGCTTTGGCTAAATTAATGCGTTTCTCAACAACGGAAACAGGGTCAGAAGAACAAACTGTTTCTCTTGAAGACTATGTTGGTCGAATGGGTGAGAAGCAAGATAAGATCTATTACATCACTGCAGAAAGCTTTGCAGCCGCTAAAAACAGCCCTCATCTTGAAGTCTTCCGTAAGAAAGGCATCGAAGTTGTCTTACTTGCAGATCGCATTGACGAATGGCTCACAAACTCATTAACTGAGTTTGATGGTAAACAATTACAATCTGTAGCTAAAGGTGATTTAGACCTTGGTGAACTTGAAGATGAAGCTGAGAAAAAAGCACAAGAAGAAACAGATAAAAACTTTGAAGACTTAGTAGAACGTGTCAAAACAACATTAGGTGATAAAGTTAAAGATGTTCGTATTACACATCGTTTGACTGACTCTCCAGCGTGTTTAGTAGCTGATGATAATGATATGAGTGCTAACCTTGAGCGTATGCTTAAAGCTGCAGGTCAAGAAACAATGGGTGCAAAGCCTATTTTTGAATTGAATCCAGAACATCCAATGGTTGAGCGTTTGAAAGCTGAATCTGATGATACTCTATTTACAGATTGGTCTTCAATCTTGTTTGATCAAGCATTATTAGCTGAAGGTGGTCAGTTAGAAGATCCTGCAAGTTATGTGAAACGCTTAAATGAGTTACTTTTAACGTTAACTAAGTAATGCGTTCAAGCATAACGTCATCCCCGAGATCTGTTATCGGGGATCTATTCTGGATAGATTAAATAACTATCTGGAGTCTATTTTTAGATAAAAATAGATGGATTGCCAATAAAAGATCTTGGCAATGACACTAAAGTAGTAAAATGCTGGGTAGAGATCTATCCAGCATTTTTTTTGGAAAAAATTTATGAACGAAACAACATCAGAGTCAGCTGAATTTCAGTCTGATAATTTACAACGCTTTATCTTTGATAACGTCGCTATTCGTGGTGAATGGGTACATTTGACAGATAGTTGGCAACAAGTAACAACGTTGCGTGAATATCCTGTTGCAATTCAAGGTTTACTGGGTGAAATGATGGCTGCAGCGGCATTATTAGCCGCCACAGTAAAGATTAAAGGTCGTTTAGTACTTCAGATTAAATCTTCAGGCCCCGTTACTTTGATGATGGTGGAATGTACCAGTGAAAACACCTTACGTGCATTTGCACAGTGGGATGGTGATGTTGCTGATGATGCAACGTTGACTGAAGTAACTGGAAATGGCTCCTTAGCGATTACAATTGATGTGGAAGGTTCTAAACAACCCTACCAAGGTGTTGTCAGCTTGGAGGGTGATTCTATTGCAAGTGTATTAGAAACGTATTTCCAACAATCAGAACAATTGGATACACGAATCTGGCTTGCTGCTAACGCTGATGCAGTCTCAGGTTTGTTTTTACAGCAATTGCCAAGTGGTGATAGCGATAACAGAGACGACGAAGAAGAGCACTGGTCTCGTATTAGCCAATTAGCCTCAACAGTTAAACCAATTGAATTACTTGAATTAGGTTGTGGCACATTACTGCATCGCTTATTCCATGAAGAAGAATGCCGGTTATTGACAGCAACAGGCCTTAGTTTTTCATGTAATTGTTCGCGTGAACGAGTCGGTGATACCATTGGCTTATTAGGTGAACATGATGCTAAAGAATTAGTAGAAGAGCAAGGCAAGATTGAAGTGGCTTGTGAATTTTGTAATAAACATTATCACTTTGACAAAGTGGATGTTGCCCGTTTATTTGCAGATGCAACATTACCAAATTCTGATTCTAAAACGGTACACTAGATTTACCTGGTTTAAAGTGTAATAATTCGTATATCATAATTTTCTAATATTGAGAGTTCAAGATGGCACACGTAATCGTAATTGGAGCAAGCACTGGAGGCTTACCTGCTGCCTATGAAGCACGCGATGCATTAGGAAAAGAGCATGATGTTACGGTTGTATCGAATACGCCAGTTTTCCATTTTGTACCTAGCAACCCTTGGATTGCCGTTGGCTGGCGAAAGCGTAAAGATACTAGCTTTGATATTGAACCTTATTTAAGTAAGAAAGGCATCGCATTTTCTTCAGCAGGTGTTACTGAAATTAAAGCAGAACAGAATCAATTGCTTTTAGGTGACGGCACAACGCTAGATTATGACTTTTTAATTGTTGCTACAGGACCAAAATTAGACTTTGATGCTATCGAGGGTCTAGGCCCTGAAGGATATACCGAATCAATTTGTAGCATTGACCATGCTGAGAAAGCCTATGAATCGTGGCAGGAATTTGTAAAAAATCCTGGTCCAATTGTAGTGGGAGCCGTGCAAGCAGCATCATGCTATGGGCCAGCATATGAATATGCCATGATTATGAATCAAGCCCTAAGAAAAGCTAAAATTCGAGATCAAGTACCGATTACTTTTGTAACTGCAGAACCTTATATCGGTCATTTAGGTTTAGGCGGTGTAGGTGATTCAAAAGGGTTATTAGAATCAGAATTCAGAAACAATGATATTAAATGGATCACGAACGCTAAAGTATCGAAAGTCACCAAAGGTGAAATGTTTGTTGAACAAGTAAACGACCAAGCTGAAACAATAAAAACACATCAGCTTCCTTTTAAATTTTCAATGATGCTACCCGCTTTTAAAGGTGTGGATTGTGTTGCTAATCTGGGTGAAGAAGTCGTTAACCCTCGTGGTTTTATTAAGGTAGATGAATTCCAACGAAATCCAAAATATCCCAATATCTATGGTGTCGGTGTTTGTATTGCTATTCCACCAGTTGAAGCAACACCTTTGCCAGTTGGTGCACCTAAAACGGGTTATATGATCGAAAGTATGGCAACGGCATCAGTAGATAATATTAGAGCAATACTTGATGGTAAAGAGGCTTATGCTAAAGCAACATGGAATGCGATTTGTCTTGCAGATATGGGCCACTCAGGTGCCGCTTTTGTTGCTATGCCACAAATTCCGCCACGAAATACAGCATGGATGAAAAAAGGTAAATGGGCCAGACTGGCAAAAATAGGTTTTGAGAAATACTTTATCTATAAAATGAAAAAGGGCTCATCTGAACCTGTTTTTGAAAAATACTTTTTGAAGTTCTTAGGTATTGGAAAAACAAAATAAGCCATCATAAAAATGAATCTTCTAAAAGCCCTGAACAACATTGTTTGGGGCTTTTTTATTTCTTCAATCGTCATCCCAGCATGCTTGTTTAATAGACAACCCAGAGTGCTTGTTTAACTGTCATCCCAGTATGCTTCTAGCTGGGATCTAATTAAAACACAGACTCCCGCTAAAAAC
>Ga0209495_1001160_pt1 | contig 18969 bp, 15 predicted proteins | sample EN1Hudsemesocosm_FD_184629 | JGI IMG/M metagenome (GOLD analysis project Ga0209495, IMG submission 184629) | Methane-oxidizing microbial communities from mesocosms in the Hudson Canyon - EN1E Hudson Canyon (SPAdes) (version 2) | ecosystem: Environmental > Aquatic > Marine > Cold seeps | place... | reverse complement strand
CTTTTAATTCTGGTACGCTGATTTTTCTAGGGTATCTAGGCACGCGGGAAAGCATTAACCATTGGCGATATAAAGTATCAACGGATCGGGTCATGATTAAATGCCTCAGGAAAGAATTAAAAAAGATCAACTATAGGGCATTTTAAGTCGTATAGCTATGATAGCTAAATAATTTAAATATGAGCTGTAAACCCAATAGGGCGGTGATGAGGGATTGTTTTAAAGCTGATTTCCTCCTCTAATGATTGAATAAAAAGTTCAACATTATCGGATTCGTCTAATACACGTAGTTTTCTTTTTACAGCAGAAAAATCCCCTGGCGTTAAATGAGTGATGGCAGCTAATTTTTTTATAAGCATTTTTTGTGTTGTGGAGCTAAGCTTCATCCAAGGGCTACTTATACTCCCTTGTAGCATAAGTAGCCCTTGCTCGGTATTGAGATAAGAAAATTCCAATTTAATATCAAATCGTCTTAACGCAGCACTGTCTAAATTATGCATTAAATTGGTTGAGCATATAAAAATTCCTGAGAAACTTTCCATCTGCACTAATAATTCATTGACTTGGGATGTTTCCCATCCATGATTATGCTCACGTCTATCGCGTAAAAAGCTATCAGCCTCATCCAATAGAAGAATACTTTTTTCATCTGATGCTTGTTGAAACATGCGGGCAATATTTTTCTCTGTATTGCCAACATAACAGTCAACAATATCAGAGGCACGCTTTGATATTAAAGGGATATTAAGATAATTAGATAAGTATTGTGAATAAGCGCTTTTCCCTGTTCCTGGTGGGCCGTATAAACAAAGTCGGCCTTCATTGGTGTTTTTCAAACCTGAAGCTATTTTCTCTAAATTAAATGAGCTATTGATTAGCTTAGGATCATAAAAATCAGTAGATGCAAGTGGTGATGCTTGATACTTATGCCCCATTGCTTTTAGAGTATTACCTATAATGCCCTCAATGTTTTTTTCAACTAAGGCAGGATCTGAATTACCTATAATAGAATTAACCTGAGCAGCCCTAGCAATAATAGCTGGTGGGAGACTATCTAAATGAGACATTCGATCAATCCACGGCTCACTGACAGAATTATCTTTAAGTGCATCAGTTAATACTTGTTTTCTAACTGAATGGGGGGGAACAGGTAATTCAAAAATCAAATCAAACCGTCGCAAAAAAGCATCATTGATTGTACTTATATCGTTAGATACCCAGAAAGTTGGTACCGTATTATTTTCAAGTAATTGGTTAATCCACCCCTTACTTGATTGAGGTGAAAACCTAGCGCGTCCTAAACTATACGGTGACTCAGATTGAAATAAATCTTCAATTTCATCAAATAAAATACATTTATTCTGTCCCTTATTTAACAGTACTTGGGCCAATTGACAGGCTGTAACACGGTCTTTACCTGATAAAATATCACCCTCAGAATCTTCTACGCTTATTTCATAAAGCTTAATATTAATTTCCTCAGTAAGTGTCCGTATCCATTGTGTTTTCCCCGTGCCAGGAGGTCCATAGATTAATACATTAGAGCCCTGTTTTTCTTTAAGACAGACAGCCTGAATATATTTAGATAAATTATTGTAATCTTCTTGTATATGAAGGTAGTGAGCAGAGGATAACTTGGCTGAAGGGGCTAAAACAATATAATCAGAAAATAGGCCATCAATGTTTTCGTGGTCGTTTTCTAAAGCACCGCATATACCTGACAGTAAATCAAATTTTCGATCTATATTGCATGCATCAGAATCAATCTTTAATAAGCCCGTTTTATGGAGCACACTATCCTTTTTTAATGCGCGACCAATTTCTTTAAGTGGGGTGTTTAGTACATGGGATAAAAATGAATAAAAGAAGCGGTTAGTGACTGATCCATATAAGTCAAAACAATTACCAAAACTTGAATCCAGTTCTAATAAAGTAGCAAATAAGATGATTTCTGTTTCAACGGGAGTTAAACCGAACTGTTTATTTACTTGTAATAAATTAGTAAATAAAGCCCCCGTTCGATCAACCTTGGTGCTTGCTATATTTTTAGATAGTTGTTTTATTTTACTCAATAAAATAGAGGGATTACTATCCTCAATATCACTTTCATCGATATTGATTAGAGCAAAAAAAAGATTATCCTGATGTCTATCCTTTGAGAATAGCTTTGCACCGTTACAAAAAAGTATACTTCGACTTAGCCAGCATTTCTTTAATTGCCAAATACAAGCATCGGAAGATGATAAATTCTCTTCATCATTTACTAGGTGTGTAACAGTAGTACGAGTTCGTGAACGTCGTGACTTGGCCATAATAACCTCTAGGATTTTGGTAGTGGGATGGTTTATTATGAAGAACTAATGCGACACATTAAGTCATATGTAAAAATTAAACTGAGATGAATTACACGGTGCAAGATAGGATTAATTTAGAATAAAAATCAATGTACGGCATAATAGGTCGTATGGATGAATAAAATATTAGTCTGATACTAATAACAATAAGGTGTAATCCTGATGAAGAGTAATTTTTATGCATTTTTAACGCGCTTGCGCTGGATAAAGCGTTGGGGCTTAAAGCGGAATGCCTATGAAGAAAATGTCATGGAGCATTCTTGGGAAGTTGCAACCATAGCGCATGCACTCGCTCTTATTAAAAATCGTAAATTTAACGGGACTGTTGATGCTAACGAAATTGCCGTGGCGGCTTTGTATCATGATGTCACAGAAGTAATTACAGGTGATTTACCAACCCCAATAAAATACCACTCTGAACCTATTAATCAGGCATATAAGACGATAGAAAAACAGACGCGAGATGAACTCTTAAATATATTACCTGAAGAATTACAACATGATTACCTCGCATTGATCCATGACGAATTACAGCCTGAAGTTAATCAACAAATCATTAAAGCGGCCGATAAGATTTCTGCTTATCTAAAGTGTCAGTCTGAATTGAGAGCAGGTAATTTAGAGTTTGAAACGGCAGCAAAACAAATTAATTTGGTGATTGAACAAATTGATACACCGGAAGTGAAATATTTTATGCAAGTATTTGCTCCTAGCTGCGGGCTTTCTTTGGATGTATTAATGGAAAAAACAGCGAATATTGTTTTAGATAGTAAGGCTTAATCACAACCGAATTTAACAATAAAAGTGTGATTAAATATCAAACCAATACTGAACCTAGAGTAGATAACAGCTCATAATTAAGGATATTATTAATGTATAAGTCAGCACAACAGATTATCTATTCCGCATCGGACCTTATTGTCTATATGCAATCTCCTTTTGCTTCTTGGATGGCTAGGCAGAAAATTGAAAACCCTGATGCACTGGTTGGCATAGAAAAAGATCAAGATGAAATGATGGGCTTGTTGGCTGATAAAGGTAATACTCATGAAAAAGATTTTTTAACTCACTTAATTGAAGAGCAAGGTGCTGATAATGTCGCCGTTATATCTGATGATCGGCGCATAGCAGCAGGAGCTACTCAAGACGCGATGCAAAAAGGTTATCCGTATATCTTTCAGGCTTATTTACAGAGAGATAATTTTTCAGGATTTGCTGATTTTTTGATACGCCGAGAGGGTAAATCTAATTTAGGCGATTATTATTACGAAGCGTGGGATACCAAGCTATCTCTATCAGTAAAACCTTATTTTTTAATTCAATTATGCTGCTATAGCTGGATGTTAGAGCTTATTCAGGGCGTGCGCCCAGAAGAAGCCGTCGTTGTATTAGGCAATAAAGAGGAGCAGCGGTTTCGTATAGCCGCTTATGACAGTTATTTCCAAAGTTTAAAACAACAATTTATTACAGTACAGCAGGACTTCACGGGAGATCAAGCTACTTTGCCCGATCCTGCCTTATGTACTAATCATGGCGCATGGGGAAGCTATGCTAAACATCTACTGGAGCAATCTGATAGTTTGGCGTTAGTGGCTAATATGCGTATCACACAGATAAAGAAATTGCGTTCTGTGGGTATAAGCACCTTATCTGCATTGGCGACGACCACGAAATCGCATATTAAAGGTATGACACCTGAAACGTTTGATGAAATCAAAGCACAGGCGGCTATACAACTAGAATCAAGAGGCTTAGAGACGCCAAAATTCAAAGTTTTAATAGAAGATAATGGCAAAGGTTTATCAGCTTTACCCCCAGCCTCACCCTTAGATATATTTTTTGATATAGAAGGACACCCCTTAGAAGAAGGTGGCTTAGAATATTTATGGGGGGTGAGTTACCATGATAAACAAGCAGCACAAGGTAAGGAATATGCCTTCAAAGATTGGTGGGGGCATAACCAAGAGCAAGAAAAACAAGCTTTTGAAGGCTTTATTGATTGGTCTTATCAACGCTGGAAGCAAGATGCAGCACTGCATATTTATCACTATGCAAGTTATGAAATTACAGCAATCCGTAAACTATCAATACGGTATCAAACACGGTTATTGGAAACCGCTGAACTATTAAAGCATCATGTCTTTATTGATTTGTATAAGCTTGTTAAAGGCGGCCTATTAATTGGTGAGCCAAAGTATTCAATCAAAAATGTTGAGCATCTTTATCGAGGAAAACGAACCACCGATGTGGAAAATGGTAGTGAATCTATCGTTTTTTATGAGCATTGGCGAGAAAATGGCGGCGTAGAGCAGTGGTCTCAACATGATAATGGACATAAAAGCTGGTTAGCTGAACCTGATAAATTTGATTGGCCTGCATGGCCCGATCTAAACGATATTAGGGATTACAATATTGATGATTGTGAATCAACCTTAGAGCTAGTGGACTGGTTAAGAAAACAGCAAAGCCAATCAGCTATTCAGTATAGTGCGCCAATAGAAGATGATAGTCAGGAAGACCTTGAAAAAACTGAACGACAATTAAGAAATGCAAAAAAACGTCAAGCATTAGTTGATAGACAACAGGCATTAATCACACGATTTGAGTCAGATGAACAACTAAAAAATGACCCTAAAGCAGAGCTATTAATCTCCTTACTACACTTCTATGATCGCGAAAGAAAACCACAAATATGGGCGTATTTTGATCGCTTAGAAAAGACAGAAGACGAATTATTTGATGATGATACCGTGGTGCAAGATATAAGCATTGTGGAAACAGAATTAGAAGATAATAAATTACACTGTACTGCGACGTATCACCGAGAACAACCTATTCGCACGGATAAAATCAGCTCTGCGACACTACAGGGCAGTGAAGCCAAAGTAAGCAACATTAAATTCTCAGACCTTAACGAACAGCAAGGTGAAATTAGTTTCACGATCAAAACGGAAAGTGAAGAAGCATTACAGCAATCACCTTTAACTTTATTTGGCGATGAAACCTATATTAATACCGAAACCTTAGAAAATAGATTATGCGGTATTGCCGAGCAGTATTTTGATGCAGGTGAATTAAGCGGAGCGGTAGAAACGCTTTTAAACCAATCTAAACCAAACTTTAAAGGCACAACTAACCCGCTACCTATTACTAGAACACGGTACCCAAACGACCAAAATTACCTGAATGCCATCATTGAGGCAATAAAAGAAATGGATCACACTTGCTTGTGTATTCAAGGACCGCCAGGTGCAGGAAAAACGTTTACCGCAAGCCATGTCATTAGTGCATTAATACAGCAAGGGAAACGTATTGGTATTATGTCTAATAGCCATGCCGCTATTATGAATTTATTAGAATCGGTCATTAAAGAAAAGCCCAATACAGAGATGGCTAAAATCGGTGGTTTTGGTAATAACCAAGATAAATTCAAGGTGTTCATTGAAGAAAAAGGCTTTAAAAAACTCTATTACCGAACATCAATGAAATTCACAGGGAAACAGCCCTATGAACATTTCCAGGTTGTAGGGGCAACAGCCTATGCTTTTGCCAATGAAGTCGCCTATGAAACCCCCTTAGATTATTTGTTTGTCGATGAAGCCAGCCAAGTTGCATTAGCCAATTTAATGGCTGTTTCAGGTGCGACTAAAAACATAATCTTAATGGGTGATCAAATGCAATTAGAGCAGCCCATTCAAGGATCGCACCCTGGCGATTCTGGTGCGGCAGCTTTAGAATTTATGTTGAAAGAACACTCGGTTATTCCAGAGGATAAAGGGGTATTCTTAGAACGTACTTACCGTATGCACCCTAATGTATGTCAGCCATTATCTGAGATTGTTTACGAAGGAAAATTACACACAGATGACGCTAATAAACACCAAGCCATTACCTTAGCGCAACCAAAAATAATCACACATAGCAATGGCATTCTCAGTATTACTGTTAATCACGAAGGTAATACCCAAAGCAGTGAAGAAGAAGTCATTGTTATACAGCAACTAATAAATGAATTAAAAACGGGCACCTTTACCAATAAAAAAGGGGAAGAATCGCCTATTACAGAGAAAGATATCCTCATCGTAGCCCCTTACAATATGCAGGTGAACTTACTAAAAGAAAAGCTCACTGGTGATTTAAAAATAGGCACCATTGATAAATTTCAAGGGCAAGAAGCTCCCGTTGTTATTATTTCTATGGCTGTCAGTGATGTAGCTGAATCGAGCCGAGGTTTAGATTTTGTATTTGATATAAACCGACTGAATGTGGCAGTATCACGAGCTCAGGCACTGGCTATTATTGTGGCTAATGAAGGGCTTGAGCAGTGCCATGTGAATAGTTTGGGGCAGATGGAGCGGGTTGGATTTTTTGTTAAATTAAAATATTGTTAATGATGCTGCGCGAAGTTAGATTATAAAAATAGTTTATTACAAGGGAAATAATTAATGAGTAACTTGAAAAATGAGTGGGACAACTTTAAAAGTGATTGGGATAAAGATAAGGGTCAGTATTTATCGTTTAAAGAAACATTCTCATTAGATAAATTGAAGGGTATGAAGCTGGAAGAATACACTGCATTAAAAGATGGCGATAAAGATGGCGAGTATTTTACGTACTGGCTGGAGCGAGGCACGGAGGCTTATGGTAAATTCAGAACGGGCAGTTCATATGCTTATGGCATTTATAAAGTTAATCCAGACAATATACCAAAGAATATTGATGTTTCAAAATGGAACAAGGATGCTCCAACTGGATACCGTACTGGTGTGATACGTTCAAATAAAAAGGATGAGTTCATAACAGGAGAACCTGCAACTGACTATTTTGAAAATAATGTAAGACCAAAATTAATCGAGCTTGCTGAATTTAAAGATATAGACGATTTAAAACCACTTGAAATTAATTATTGCCGAAAAATTGCTTACTTGTATAACCCTGATAGGTTGATACCTATTTATAAAGGTGATGTGATTAGGGCTATTGCTAAATTTTTTGATGTAAATATTGATGGTGCGAAAAGTTCTTACAAAGCTACGGAATCTATTTTAACTAAAATAAATGAGGTTTTTGAGTTAAACATAACACCCGCCAATGGTTTTGAAATTACTCAAAAATTAGGATCTTTCTTATGGGAGTATTTTGGTAAGTCCTTCCCGCTGGACTCTAAAAATATGATTTTACATGGTGCTCCAGGTACAGGTAAGACTTATGCAGTGGAAAATGGAATTAAAGAGAAACTGAGGATTGAAGTAGGAGAAAAACATGATGAATATTACACCTTACAACAGTTCCATCCATCATTTGGTTATGAAGAATTTATAGATGGTGTTAAACCCGATGGGATAGAAAAAAATGGGCAAATGCGTTTTAAGTTAGTTAATGGTGTCTTTAAAAAAATGTGTATTAAAGCGGCTAAAGAGCTAGAGAAACCTACAGGTAAGTTGAAAGGAACAGTTAGGGAGCCAAGGAGCTTTTATTTTGTAGCCGATGAAATAAATCGAGCTGAACTTTCTCGTGTTTTTGGTGAGGTATTACTTTGTTTGGAAGAAGATAAACGCCTAGCGTACAAAAATGGAAAATGGGAAGGAACAAAAGTAGAAACCTTAAATTCAGCTTTATGGGAAGAGGGTGATGCTGTAATTACAGTAAATGGAAAACAGTATTTCGGTGTCCCTGAAAACATATACTTCATAGGAACGATGAATGATATTGACCGTAGCGTAGACAGTTTCGATATGGCATTGCGTCGGCGTTTCTTATGGAAGCATTACCAATGCGATTATAGAGTTATTGCTGAGCATGATAGCTATGAAGATATTAATGAGAATGTTCTCAAGAAATATATTACTATTTGTGAAAATTTAAATAGCTATATTATGGGGAAATCAGGATTTGATTTGGGTGAGTCATTCCAATTAGGGCATTCTTATTTCTTAAAACCTAAGAAGCTAAACAAATCTCAAATAAATGAAACTTGGGAAAATCACATCAAGCCTCTTCTCAGGGAGTACTTGCGCTCTTCAGTCCCGTTTGGTGAGATTGAGCAACATCTAAAAAAAGCTCAAAATATTTTTAAATTGAAAGGCTAGCTCGAATGATTTTTGTTGATGATAATAGCCTAAAAAAAAGTATTGGCGACTTAAAAAATCAGGAGTTAAGGAATTATGCAACTGCAGGCATTACAGTAAGTTTAAAAGACTTTATTGAAAAGCCTCAATTTCAATTCCTCTCATTTATCAATAATGAAGAGAAGCGAGCCTTAAAGTCTTCTGCAGAAGACCTTGTATTCAATTGTTATGGTGAGAATGCAGATTATTTTGTAGATACTGGCAATTACATCGGAAAAATTCTATGGAAGGTCGGAAAGAAACATTTTGACGTGGAAATAGGCTCTCGTTTTTCAAGCATTTTTTTACAGCGAATGATGAATTCTGCCAATGATATTTATTGGGATGATTTCGATGATACAAAGTCTGAAGAAAGCAAAGATAATACTGCTCAATTTATACTTCACTATTTGTTTGTTCAGGCATTAGAAAAAGCCTACCTACTTGGTTTGCCGCGAACTTATCAATCAGTGGAGCATCATGAGTCCAGCGTGAAAGGTAGAATTGATATAAACAAATTCATTCGTCAGGATATTCCATTTAAAGGTAAAGTTTCGTCTATTTCACGCGAGCAGTTAGAAATACCTGAAATTGTTGATGTGTTGTATAAGGCTGTCTCGATAGCAACTAAATCTGAAAATAACACTTTAAAAAGTAGAGTCAATCATATTGTTCCACATTTGAAACAAGCCAGAACCACCCATTACGTATCCAGCCAAACAATTTATAAAGCAAAAACTAGCAAAGCATTAGACAACCCTATGTTTTCTTCTTACAAAATAGTGTTGAACTTGGCTGAGATGGTTATTAATCAACAAGGGTTGAGAGAGCGTGAGGATGCAAATGAACAGGGCTTTGGATTCCTAATTAATGTAGCTGAATTATTTGAAATTTATATTACTAAATTATTGCAAAAAGAGTTTCCTGATTGGGATGTATCGTCGCCTAAGCTTACAGTGTATGAAAAGACCTTTTTCAAGAGAAAAATAATTCCTGATATTGTAATGGAAAAGAAAAATAGTAACGATATTATGGTTTTTGACACCAAATATAAGCGCATGAACTTCACTGGGCGTAGAGCTTCAAGTATGGGAGATGTGGACAGAAATGATTTTTTTCAAATTCATACTTACATGAGCTATTACCTACCAACGCATAATGTTTTAGCTGTAGGGCTTTTATATCCACTTTCGGGGGAATATAAAAAAGAAGAGTGCGTTTCAGAAGAAGCGCTGGGGGATCAAAAGACGTTATTTGTTATTGACGGTATTGAGTTAAAAGACCTTGAAACAGGATTTAAGGATTATAACGTTTTGATGAGTGATCTTATTTTGAAAGAACAGCGTTTTATTGGAAGGGTGAAAGATATGATTAAGCAAGGTCTTGAGAAGAGAAATAGATGAGGCTCTTTAAACTAATGCGTCCCTACCTGTCGCATTCTTAATTTATTATGTCCTTATCAGGTAAGGAACTAGAAATGAACAGAGAAAAAGAAGAGAAACGTAAATTTCAAGAAGGCCGTAAGACTACACCTGCTGACAAATGATGCATATTAGCTTGCATCTCCTCCAGTCGAAGCGACAACTAAAGCCTTACAAGGCGAACCTTAATCAGTTTTTAGTGAGGGAAGAGAAAAATTACTTTACGCTATTTTACAAATATTTAGAGGCCTTATGAATAATGACTTAATAATTTACCTGCATGGATTTAGAAGTTCTGAAGAAAGTAGTAAGTTCAATATACTAAAACAAATGTTCCCTGAAGAAAAGGTGATTTCCCTTGAATATAGCCCTCATATTCCAAAATTAGCAGAAGCACAAATATCAAAAGTTATAACCGACCATTATCATGAATACGATATTGTTGTGATAGGAACTTCGCTTGGGGGCTTCTGGGCTAGATGGGCTGCTAAGCAGTTCTACGTTAAAAGTATATTAATTAACCCTTCATTACACCCAGACAAAACGTTATCAGTGGGCACATTCCCTTGCCATCACGATACTACTAAAAAGATTGAAGTGATGGCAAAAGACTTAACTTCCTTTGTTGATTATAAAGTTGACCGAAATAGTGAAACGCATGCAGTCGTACTTCTTTCGATGGATGATGAGGTCATTAATGCAAAGGCCACAAAAGAAGAGCTTAAAGGTGTACACAGTGTTACTTGTTTTGATAGCGGTGGTCATCGATTTAACCAGTTTAAAGAAATAGAAAATATTATTAGGCAGGTAGTGAATTCATTCGCTCCATCAGGGGTAACTAATGATTAAACTTTGTTAATAAGTGTTACTTATTTTTTACTTGGATAGCTTAAAAATATTCAGTAGACTTGCTGGTTATCATCACCACATTATTTTGTCCCATCAAGTATATATTGTGGGACAAAATACACTTGCCATAGAATGCAGCGTTCAGCCGTTCTGTTTTATGCCTCGTTGAATATAACCGTAGTTTCAAAAAGACTAAAGCAAGAGGACCCGAAGCCTTAATAAAGTGGGTACTTTGCTTGGCAGGTAACTAGGTAACACCTTTGTAAACAGTGGTGTTCAGGCCGAGAATGAGCATTTCTGACAAAATGGTTGAGCTTAATAAGTTTTCTTTTTGAAAAACAAGGGTGCTCTGTATGCTTTTATATTAAATGGCTGTAGAGCACTAAGCGAATAATATGCCGTTTATGCACAATATCCCATCTTGTTATCTGCTTTGTCGATCATCTCCCCATTTTTTATATTTATCACAATCTGGATTATTGCAGCCAGGATCAAATGGAAAAATCCCTACATGCGTTGAACAACCATTACCAGAAAGAATATCCGATCCCATAGGGTAGTTAATAGGAGATCCGCAATTACTACATTGTCGTGCAGCACATATTTGACAAAACCAAGGGCGCTTACCATTAAGATAAGAATTTTTGGCCGACTTTATTGCGGATTCATTCCATTTTTCTTTCTCACCCCACATATCCATAAAAACGTTCGGATCAGAAAACAATTGTACCGATTGGTGAGGGAAGTTTATATTGCCACCTCCTGTCTTCTGTTTAGATAAAGTAACGCCTCTCAACTGTTGTGCAATAATCCTTTTTCCTCCAATATCATTTAAAGATTTATTGCAAAAAACACATGCTTTTTCAGGTGGCCGCTTTTGATTTAAGTCAGCATATATTTGTAAACTGGCTTCCTCTAAACACAGATTATGGGTATCTTGAGAAACTGACATACCATTTTCTGACAACGGTGTAACACCCAGATCACCTCTTTTCTCCTTCATTTCATCACTATATTTCAGATTCATAGGGTTGATGCCCTTGTTTCTTTCTTTCGCATCAACTCCACTGTCATACATAAAGTCATATTCTTCAGGAAATTTCTCTGCATGAATAGTGCGAGATAATTCTTCTATTTTTAGTCTAATTTCATCTTCCAAATCAACTACCATGATTTCATCTTCGGAAAGCCCTTTGCGGGCTTTATCATGTTTTATTTTTTGTTCATTTTTAGATTTATTCATATGAATCCCCTATCATACGTAACGTCAAAAATAACCAGTCCACAAGGTACTTGGTGATTTTTTATTAACACAATTTATTATCTATACCTGATTATCATACATCCTAATTCCCTCACTCAGTCAATGCCAATGCTGGTAGGCACTATAACTAAACCAGGTACGAATAGCATTGAGAATCCCCCCCTAGCATGACTATACCCATTGCAGGTATCAACTTAAGGTACATACCTTTAAGCCGTCAATTCAAGAATAATAAAAGTGTGTATTACCCTCTATTCAAATAATTCCAGACTACTTAAGCGACATAGTTGCTCTAGAATAAAAATATTCAGCACAGACTCTGACAACCTCGCCTTCGGTAGAAAATACAACCACCGTTTCAGCATCGTAATAATAGACATAAAATTCTATTGTCCCCCACATGTCTAGTTTAGGTGTTGATTTATGATGCGCTTGTATCACTGCACTTAATTTCTCTAATTGAGAATTTAAAGGTAATTTATAAATATCTTTATTGACGGTTAAGAACCTTCTTCCTTGTAGCCCTGCCAGCGCAAAAATGGGCTGGTTATCTCGTTTAAAGTTAGTTTCTAGGAAAAAATAAGGTTTTTTCCCTTTATCTTTTGACAGCTCCACGTCAATTTCTTTGATTATTTGTGTGTAAAGTAACTCGGGGATTTCCAATTCGTCGCATAGCTTGCTAAGCAATTGTCGATTTGTTAAATTAAAACTGAAGGTGTTTTTATCTAGACCTAAATACTTATTTTCAGTGATTAATCGGATGCTGCTTTCTAGTTTACTGACCGTGCTATAACCTAACTTTTTAGCAATTTGAGCCTTATCTTTATCTTGTAATTTATTCAGTATTATTGATTGTAATGACATGATTGTTCTCCTGTAAATCGGAGCCAACACTCCGATGTTTTAGCAAAATTTGTTATGCGCTATGCAAGCTATCGTTTCAAATCAGCGCAGAGTTATATTAAACCTTTAATGCGACATATTATGCCGCGATTGTTTTTATTTTTTCACTATCCCATTACTAAAAGTAATACTGATTCATTGCAGATAGAAATTTAAAGTTAATGGGGTATCCTGCATTTGAACCTAATACAGCATCTATTCCGCATCGTGGACACCATATCCCCTGTTCAAGTTCTATCACTTCTTCTTTATTAAACGTTGCTAAACAGTAAAAACATCCACACAGATCACTCTTATTAAATACCTCTAAATTAGAGCTTTCTTTATACGCTTTGATAACATCCGCATCAGAAAATTCAGGGCAATCGAGTTCATCAAACAGGTCTTTATCACTGCGTATAAAGTTCTTCCCCTGTAAATCATGTAGCTGCTCCCATGCGTAAGCAACCAAAGGGCCGTCACCCGCAGCAGAGTAATCTAAGCAGGCCACATTGTTACTGATTGGAAAGGTATCTCCAGTAAACCAGTAGTGACCAAAAAAGACAGGGATTTGTGCAGTTTCATATCCTGTACTCTTAAAATTTACCGGTAGGTTTATGGAGGGTTGATTTTGTAATGACTCAATCTCATGTACTGCAGCTTGCTGGTATGTCTGTATGTTTTCAGCCCACCATTTTATGCGTACTTCATGCCGTTTGTTGCCATCAGTATCTGTAAAACTTAAACCCGCAGGTAATGCTAATTCCTTTCCTTTAAGCAAAACTTCCATCGCTTCATAGAGTTCATGCCCTTTTTCGGATGCTTGCAGATAGAATTGGTTACTTAAAATATTCGCTTCATTTATATAACACTTATTGCGTAAATTGCTGATGACTTTATCATCCCAGCAAGCATGTACCACTCTAAATTCGTCATCAATTTCTAAAAATAAAGGTAATGACTTAAACCAATCAATGACGTCCTCTGTTTCACTAGTACCTAAGGGGTATTCATCCAGAAATGCTTGATGTTGTTTTGTGTTATTTGCAGAATGTTCGCGTAGAAATTGGTCAGAATCCGCTGCTTTTAAACTATGGTAGCAAATAGCATTAAATTCATGATTCCCCATAACCGCCAATGCTTTTCCCGCATTAACCATTGGGCGTACAATATTTAATACTGCTTTTTGTTGCAGTCCTCTATCAATGAAATCTCCTACAAAAACAGCGGTACGGCTTTCATGCTGATACACGCCTTCCTGCTCTGTATATTCAAGTTTATTGAGTAAGGAAAGTAACTTATCAGCCTGTCCGTGTATGTCACCAATGATGTCGTAAGTCATTTACATTTACCTATTTTTTATTTTGTAATAATGGATACCGTATGCGAAAACTATTGATCCATTACGCATTTAAAGTATCAACTTTATTTGATGTAACTACCCATTCACCAGTATTCCAAAGTAAAACTGTTTCTGTCACTCCGCCCTTTTGTGCGGGCGAGATAATTTCTACAGTACCTATTTTTTCAAAATTTAATTGAATGCAGATCCAACAAGCCAAGATCTCATTCATTTAAAAGTATTATTTGAAAAAAACATTGCTCATCACCTCGCTGAAACACCCTTAAGTCATACCCAGAAATTAACACCTCATAACGAACAACAGGTTTTATTAAAAGCCACTGTCAATGAAACTCTTGAGCTTAAATGGTGGCTACAAGGTTTTGGAGATAATATTGAGGTGCTAGAACCCTTGCAGTTACGTAATAAATTTAAGGCGGTGGCGGATAATTTAAGTAGCGTTTATTCTAAAACCTAACATCACCAACCTTCACTTTGTTAAAAGAGAAATATTATGCATTTTACAGTTATATTTGAAAGCCATGAATCACATGACCTTTCGTATGGGTTAGTATTTACACCTTGCCCCATATGGAAAAAGGGTGATACTAAAATTATTACCCTTCATCCACAAATCCCACACTATCAGAAAGGATATCTAACGCCCCTATTAATTAAAGAAAACATTGAAAAGAAATTATCAACAGACTCAAAAAAAGCCATTATCATCGTTCATAATAATGATCATGGCACAGAGAACTACTTAGCCTGCTTACAATCAGACTTAATTCATGAAGGGTTTAATGTACAACAGCTTATATTTTAATTTCATTAACGTATATTTCCTGTTTTTAACTGACTACGAACGGCCTCTTCAGGGATTTCCTCTAACATCCAACTATAGCAGCATAACTGTACAATGAAATAAGGACGTGTTGTTTTAGATAACTTAGTATCCCAAGCTTCGTAATAATCGCCTAAGTCAGATTTCCCTTCACGCCGTACTAAAAAAATCAGCAAAGCCAGCAAGTTATCTCTCTGTAGCTAAGCTTGGAAAACAACCTGATAACCCGACAGCATCGCCTTAATAGTATCTTCGTCAGCTGTTGCTCGATTCTCTTCAATAATCGCAACATTATCACTGCCATCATCCGCTTGTAACTGCTCTAAAAACAAAGCCTCATCCGTTTCCCTTTTTTCGGCTAACAAGCCCATCATTTCATCATGGTCTTTTTCTATCCCATTTGGCTTTTCAATCGCCAAGCGAGCCATCAAAGAGGTAAAGAGAGAACTCATGTGTAAGATAAGATCAGAAGCTGGATAAACAAAAGCAGCGTTATTTTTATACATTAAGTATCTTTAAGCGGTAGATGTTAAGGTGCAGTAGGCGAGGTTGTGTTGATGTGAAAATTGTAACTACGCAGCGAATTTGAATAGTTACAACTTCCATTTAATTTATGATAAACAATTACACAAAGTTTAGTACAGTCTCGGAATACGTACCGTTGGTACTTGAGAATTCGCACCCCTATTTATTCCATAAGAAAATTAAGAGGGATTAACAATAAGATTCTTCACCTGCACGATTGCTATAAAGTTCATTAACATCTCCATCGTTATCAACCTCCACTATCATAACGGATTGACGTAAACCATCCATATCCGTCATAAAGTCAAATAGGTGTTTTTCTTCCCCATCAAAACTAACTCTATTTACTAGAATCATTTCATCTAATTCTCCAGCCTCAAAATCAGGCTCAAGTCCTGCCAAATTTATTTCTGGGCCTATTAATGAAATATCATTTTTATCAGACACCTCAAATTCGACACTATATCTATCAGATAATACAGTATATATTAAATAAATTCCTGCTTTATAGTTATCATCTTCATCTGTTAATATACCTATTTTTTCATCCGTAATTAAATCTGCTTCAGGTATCTCCCATCCTTCTAAATCAGAATCCATAGCAAAAATACCTGTTTCATAATTGCTGACTAAATCAAAAGGGGAGTCAATAAATGTACTATTTCCTAATTCTTTTTTATCAAATTTTACTCGAAAATCTTCAAGGACATTACCTGTTAGCTCGCCAACACCTAATTCACCACATTGCTCAGCTCTAAAATGGACAAGACATTTATTCTCAGCTTTAGCTTTAATTTCCCCCCACGTCTCATCGCCATCTTCATCTTGATGGTATATATCATACATTTCTCCATCTTTAACCTGGAATATGAATATTTCAGTGGTGAATCCTCCATCCACAAAATCCTCAAAATAGTCCTCTACAGCCTCTCCATCGTAGAGTATTTCATTTATAACACTAAATACAATTTCACCATACCTTGCGACTTCATGGTTATCTAAATCTATATCCGTTTTTTTAATAAGTAATTTTTCTGGATCAAACAGTGCATCTCCCAATGGAATACTGAACTGGTCCGAAATTTTACTCAACTTAGTATAAATAATATAAAAACCATCAGCTCTGTTATTATCATCAGGGTCGGATGGGTAACAAACTTCCTCCTCAATTTCTTCTTCAACATCAAAATCTGCCAAAGAACCATTAAGCGATACGCTACCAAATATACCGTATACATTACAAAGTTCATTACGTTCCGAATATTCAAACGTAAGGAGTTCAGAATCTGAATATTTGTCGGTACCATGAAGGGCTATGAGTTCAGACACATCTTCATCTGTTAATTTCCCCATGGATATTTCACCACTTGGTTCAGACTTTAAATATATTTCATAATCACCAGCGGGGATTTCATCATTAGTAGTTGTAGTTACATCTTCACTCTTAACTTTTGCGTCTTTTTTTTCTTTTCTAATAATTTTTGCATCATCAATATCCTTAGCTTTAGCTAAGGTAAAGTCATTATCACAAAAATAACTATCATCACTACCTGTTATTTGAGTTTTAAGCCCAAATAATTCCATGAATTTATCTTCTAAATTTCCTACTTTTGTATTCTTTTTAGGTGAAAAATCTCCGCCCTTATTATCGCCTTTACGGATTGAAGCTAGAGTTGCACTTTCATCAGCAAAAGAACGTCCTTCATATACTCTAATACTTAACCCAAATTCTTCTAAGAACTGTGCTTTTAACGTTTTAACTTGCATTCTGCCGTTTATATTCATATATCTATCCTAATATCTTATAATGGTTAATTAATAGTCTTTTGACGCGTATATCAACTGTGTACACAGCCTTTCAAATCCAAAATATTCTATTTTTACTCATCTATCTACTTTGCTATTTAAGAGCCTATAGGTAGATTACCCTATTAATAGGACATATAAGGTCGCATTACTTCTAATCTACAGCCTCACCTTCTACCTATCGCTGCTTTAGTACATATTTAGTTGATCGCCCTGCGCCTACAACATCAAGCACAGACTTATCAAACAAGTCTTTTAAGTCTCTTGCCGCTGTTGGGTCGGATGTTTTAGCCAGGTTTTTATATTTTCTACGTGAAACGCCCTCTGCAAAATCATTAGTCTCCAGTAAACGAATAATAAGTTTACGCTGCCGATCATTGATTGCTGTTTCTTTGTGCTGATCCCAAAATAAGGTAGATAGGCGAATTTTATCCAGCCTTTTCATACTAGACATTGCCGCTAGTTTAACTTGTGTTAAAAACCAAATAATCCACTCGGTAATATCCATATCACCTGATTGGCATTTCTCTAACAGTTCATAATATTCAATTTTGTTGCGTTCAATTTCTGTAGAAAGTGAATACAGGCGTACATTGGTATTTTCTGTTTCAGCTAAACAACGCTCAGCAATCAGCCTTGAAAATCGTCCATTGCCATCATCAAAAGGGTGAATGGTCACAAACCAAAATTTAGCAATGGCTGCTTTTATATAGCCTGATGGACAGGATTCATTTTCCAGCCAATTTAGAAATTGCTGCATTTCTTCTGCCACACCGTCTCTATTCTGACAAGGCGCTTCAAAATGTACAGTTTGCTTACCAAATCGCCCCGAAACAACCTGCATCCTCTCATTACGGTAATCACCGATAACCATTGTATAAAGTAGTGGTTTTTCAATAAATAGCATGTGATGCCATTTAAATAAATTTTGCTCTGTTAAGGCTGAATGTGACTGACGAATGGATTCTAATAGCACATCAACAAAGGCTTGTGAGGACTTTGATAGCCGAGTGGCTTTACTAATACCAAGACGATTAACAATACTTGAACGCACGGACTCTCTATCCAGTATTTCACCTTCTATTTTTGCCGTCGATAATGCTTCATCCAACAAAATATGGGATTCTAACTCAAGCTGTTTAGTGGATTCCAGATCCTTAGATAACAGTACTAAGGGGGCAACAGCTCTGACGGTTTCTTCCAAAACAGGGGTTATTTTTGTTAAATCGTAATGGAAGTCAGGCCAAGACTTATTTTCCCAAATCCACATAGCTCCATTCACTTTGAATTCCAATAAAGCTCAATCATATCACCTATCGATATGATTGAAGTTATTTTATGAATCATTTTAATTTTTAGCCTAGGGCTAATCTTCAATAAAGTTTTGTGACGGCAATCAAATTCTAAAAATATCCACCCAGCTGATATATCATTTGAAATTAGCCGTGTGTTGAAGACCTCTAAGTAACACAATAGTATTGTGTTACTTAAGTTTCCTTTATTTATCAACACCCCTCCCCTGCCTGTGCTATCCTAAGTAACAGTATTATCACAAACAACCATACTGTTACTTAA
>Ga0209495_1001154_pt1 | contig 19012 bp, 19 predicted proteins | sample EN1Hudsemesocosm_FD_184629 | JGI IMG/M metagenome (GOLD analysis project Ga0209495, IMG submission 184629) | Methane-oxidizing microbial communities from mesocosms in the Hudson Canyon - EN1E Hudson Canyon (SPAdes) (version 2) | ecosystem: Environmental > Aquatic > Marine > Cold seeps | place... | reverse complement strand
ATAGAAGAGCTCCAACGCATGGCAGACGAAGCCCTATACCTTTCTAAAGAAGAAGGTCGAAATACCTATCGGTTTTACAGTAAGATATCAGCGTAATAACAAAAAGGCTTAGATTCCTTGATTAAGGCTATTTCACAAACTTGCAGAAAGATCGGTAGCAATCTTTAATATTTTGTTTGATTGGAAAATAAACTGCCAACGTCGACCACCTTTTTGATGCCACAACATAGCTGCTCGAATGCCGGCAAGAAGAAGTGCTCGAACACGGTTCACATTATCAGCATATTGTAAAAAAGTGGGGTCTCCGTGAACTTGAACTCGTGGTGATAATTCACTAATAGTACGGTGGTACACATCAGCAAATCGTGCAATCACTTGTGGGTTATTGATATCCCCGAAATAATCAATTTGTTGTGGGATCTGGTCAATCTCACGGCCAATTAAATCCATCATTGCAGGACGTTTTGCCAAGCGACGCTCTAGGTGTAATAGGCTAATAACATAGCGAAGAAGTTGAACATCTTTTTTATCTTTATTTTTTGATAATTGATTATTAAGTTGTTTGATGCCTAATTTTAATTGTGATAAATCACCATAAACAGCTTCAGTATTAGGTGCATCTGTAGCAATCAGGCTACGAAGTAATGTTTCAAACTCAGCTTGATCAAGCTGACCTGTTTCTGCAATCTGTTGAACGAGTGTGACTGATTGTAATAATGCAGCCAGGGCAATGGTGCGGTCACGCTCTCTAGCACTGATACTCATGGATGAATGCCGGGTGCGTCAGTGCTAACAATAATACCGCCACCTAGGCAATCATCACCGAGATAAAAGACGACTGATTGTCCGGGAGTAACAGCACGTTGAGGCTGTTCAAACTCAACATGAATCAAACCATTTTCATCTTCAGTAATCGTACATTGTTGGTCTGGTTGGCGATAGCGTGTTTTCGCTGTGGCTTTACATGGAAGTGTTGGCGGCTGGCCAGCAACCCATGATAATTGTTCGGCTTTAAGGGAGTTACTGTGTAACCAAGGGTGGTCACCTTGAACAACATAGAGTATTTTCTTCTCCATATCTTTACCTGCAACAAACCAGGGTTCACCGGAACTATCTTTGCGGCCACCAATGCCTAGACCCTGACGTTGACCAAGGGTGTAATACATAAGACCTTGATGTTGACCAATGACTTCACCTTCAGGTGTTTGCATTTCACCAGGTTGGGCTGGAATGTAACGACCTAAAAATTCACGGAAACGTCGTTCACCAATAAAACAGATACCAGTGCTATCTTTTTTATCATGGGTAATAAATCCCGCTTCTTCGGCAATTCTGCGTACTTCAGGTTTAGGTAGTTCACCAAGAGGGAATAGTGTTCGAGATAATTGGTCTTGACCTAATGTATATAAGAAGTAGCTTTGGTCTTTATTATGGTCGAGACCTTTTAATAGGTGGAAACTACCATCACGTTCTTCAACGCGGGCATAGTGTCCTGTGGCAATCATGTAGCCACCCAACTGCATAGCATGGTCTAAGAATGCTTTAAATTTTATTTCACGGTTGCATAAGATGTCAGGATTTGGCGTACGGCCAGCTTTGTATTCATCGAGGAAGTTTTTGAATACATAATCCCAGTATTCCATCGCAAAGTTAGCTTCATGGAAGGGAATAGCTATTTTATCGGCAACAGAGTTAGCATCGTCACGATCTTCAGCAATGGTACACTCGCTTTCTTCAGCAAAATCCACCCAGTTTTTCATAAACATGCCTTCAACATCATGGCCTTGCTGCTGTAATAATAAGGCTGCAACTGATGAATCTACACCGCCGGAAAGACCGACTACGACTTTGTTTTTATTTTGTTCTGACATGTTTAATTAAAATTCAATCTGTTAATCAATTTAAGTTACGTCATTCTCGCATGTTTTAAGCGGGAACCCATAAGAATTGTAACTGGATTCCCGATAAAACAACTCGGGTATGACGTGGCGTTTAATTATGTAATAAAGTAAGCGGATAACGTTGACCAGCAAGATAATCATTTAGGCAATCTAATACTAAAGGACTACGAAAATCAGCTTGTCTAGCCATGAACTGTTGTTCATTTAACCATAAAGCTTGATGAATATCGTCATCAAGTGCTTGGTTTGGATCATGTGCTATTGCATTACCCGTGAAACAATAACGAATGTAAGTGTCATTGTTTTCAGGATGTTGCCAGCGGTAAATACCAATCAGTGAAGTAGGTTCAAACTGCCATGCTGTTTCTTCTTGAGTTTCTCGAATAACAGCATCAATTAGGCTTTCGCCTGACTCGAGATGTCCTGCTGGCTGATTGATTGTCATCTTGCCGTTTATTTCTTCTTCGACTACTAGGAAGTTGTTTTCCTGTTCGATCACTGCGGCGACTGTGGTTCTTGGTGTCCAAATCATCTAATGATTTTATCATGGTCGGTACATTTACTTCTCGCCATTGTCCACAATCAAGTTCATTTATAGTCCATTCACCAATTGCATAACGAACAAGTCGTAAGGTTGGATGACCAATTGCGGCAGTCATACGTCTGACTTGGCGATTTTTACCTTCACTAATTTTTAGTTCAATCCACTGCGTTGGTATTGCCTTTCGTTCACGTATTGGCGGAATTCTGTCCCAGATATTAGGCGGGTCGATTAACTGAGCTTTGGCTGGTCGAGTTAATCCATCTTTAAGTTCTACACCTTGACGTAATTGTTGTAATGAATTTTCGTCAGGAATGTTTTCAACTTGAACCCAATAGGTTTTTTCTAACTTATATCGCGGATCACTAATTTGATGTTGTAAGGGACCAGAATCAGTAAGTAAGACTAAACCTTCACTATCACGATCCAAACGTCCGGCAGGGTAGATGCCTGTTATATCGATAAAGTCTTTCAATGTTTGCCTACCAGCTTCATCAGTAAACTGAGTCAGAACATCAAAGGGTTTATTAAGTAGGATTAGTCGGGGCATTATGTGGCTATTTAAGGTGGATGTAGTTTGATAAGACGTTATCATATCAAATTACTTCTAAAGTTTTTTATAGCCTTTAGGCGAATAATTTATATCCTCCCCTTGATTTTGAATAGAGGCATCCTCATATTAATGGTCAGTCACTGCATATCACTTCTTTTGAAGTGTCGTTTGCTAGTGTAAAATGGCGAACTCTTGTGAGTAATGATGTAGCCGTTTATCCAATTTAACTATAGGAAAATTTACAATGAAAGTAGTAGAAAATGCAGTAGTCGTTATTGATTACACCTTGACTGATAATGAAGGTGAAGTAATTGATAGTTCTGAAGGTGCAGGTCCTTTAGCATATCTTCACGGTATGGGTAATATCATTACAGGCTTAGAAGCAGCATTGTTAGGCAAAGAAGCTGGCGACGAAGTTAAAGCCAGCATTGAGCCAGCGAATGGATATGGCGAACGTCATGAAGATATGAAACAAGAAGTACCAAAAGAGTTATTTGGTGGTATTGATAATATTGAAGTAGGTATGCAATTCCAATCTGAAACAGATGATGGTCCAGTAATGGTTACTGTTGTAGCTATCGGCGAAGAAATGATTACTGTAGACGGTAACCATCCTTTAGCGGGTGTTCACTTAAACTTCGATGTTAAAGTTCGTGAAGTTCGTGAAGCAAGTGAAGAAGAATTAGAACATGGTCATGTTCATGGTGAAGGTGGTCACCAGCATTAAAAAATAGGTTTTTATTCTATTGCAGTATTAAATAAATCTGACTTCAACAATTTATTTTCCTAGCACTGAAATAAAAACTCTTATTTTTATATGTCCCAATAGAATGGCGGGCTTCATTTGTAAGCCCGTCTTTTATTTTAACTAAGCTAGAAATATTAGGCCCTATGCAAAACGAAGTAGAATTGAATCAACAATTTGGAATTAAACAACGACTCCAGTTCAGTCAAGATGTTGAAGGCTTTGTTATGGTTGATATTTCTAACCAACACGCTAAAGCACGTGTATCAACATATGCCGGACAAGTGATTTCTTTTGTGCCTAATGATGCCGTTGAAGATGTACTATTTTTGAGTGATAAAGTTAGCTATAAGCTTGGTCATACTATCCGTGGTGGAATACCTGTTTGTTGGCCGTGGTTTGGCGATGACACATCTGGTTTTGGTCGGCCTTCGCATGGTTTTGTGCGTAATCAGTCGTGGAGGGTTCTCGCCACTCATGAATTAGATGATGGAAGAACAAGCATTACACTCGGACTGACAGATTCAGATAGTAGTAGAGCTGTTTGGCCGTATAAGTTCGAACTGGAACTTGAAGTTATTGTTGGTAAAAGTCTCGAATTGAAACTCACAACAAAAAACACCGGTAACAAAGCATTTACTATTACTCAAGCATTACACACGTATTTTAATATTAGTAATGCTGAGAATGTATCTGTAATCGGCCTTAATGGAAAAAGTTATTTAGATAAATTGGATGACTTTAATTCTAAATCTCAATCAGGTGATGTGCTTATAGTTGAGGAAGTCGATCGGGTTTATCAACAAGCACCTGAAAACGTAGTTTTAAAAGATAGTGGTTTTAATAGAGATATTAGTATTACGTCCAGAGGCAGTAATACAACGGTTATTTGGAATCCGTGGTTAACATCGGTTAAAAATATTTCAGATCTTGATGAAAATAGTTTCCAAAATTTTCTTTGTGTTGAAACTGCAAATGCAGCTGATGACTCAATTACTATTCCAGAAGGGATGTCACACACAATAGTTACAGAGTATAAAATACTTTAAATTCCTAAGTATATGTAATATCTAGACTAGGTTGGACATGCTCTAGAATTGTCTTTCATCACGTTTAACTTGCTCCCAGAGTGAATCTAATTCATCTAAAGTTAAGGTTTTAAGATCTTGCTTGTTGATATGGGCAATTTTCTCTAATTGTGTAAAACGGCGATAAAACTTCTGATTCCCAGCCTCTAAGGCAGCCTCGGGATCAATATTCAAATGACGCGCTAAATTAGTACATGCGAACAATAAGTCACCCATTTCATCGAGTAGACGAGCATGATTATCAGGAATGTTAGTTTCTGCTTTTACTTCATCAATTTCTTCATGAATTTTATCGATAATGCCATCGATGTTAGGCCAATCAAAGCCAACAGAGGCTGCAAGATTTTGTAGATCAACAGCATAGTTAAGTTTCGGTAATAATGAGTCTGCCAGATCTAATAATGGTTTATTATCTGACACTATTATTCTTGTCGAGTAAATTTAATAATGTGGCGCCGATCTCGTTTATTAGGGCGACCTTTGTCATGTCTAAAACCTAAAGGTTGATCTTTGAGTTGTTGTTTCAATATTTCACGTTTTTTAATACTGTCTTCAGACTCACTATAAAGCTGTTGCGCTTCAATAGCAGGGCGACGGTGTTTATTTAAAGCTAATACCGAAACAATATGTTCATAAGGTGGCTTTGAAATACTTAAAATATCATCAGGTTTAATTGTACGGCTAGGTTTGACTCGGTTGTTGTTAAGATGAACCTTACCACCATTAATAGCTTCAACAGCAAGGCTCCGCGTTTTATAAAAACGTGCTGCCCATAGCCACTTGTCTAAACGCTGACTCTCATCTGAAACAACTTCTTTTTTTGCCACTAAACTACCTGTATCTGTATATGTTATTCCCAAGTTCTTCAATCGGGAATCTATTATATGGATTCCCGATAAATGCATTCGAGAATGACGATTACTTCATTATATTAAGCTTTACCTTGTAATTGAGGCAAGATAGACTCGTTTTCTAAGGTAGATGTATCAGAAGTGATCTCTTCACCCTTAGCAATAGTTCGCAATAATCGACGCATGATCTTACCTGAACGTGTTTTAGGTAAATTATCCGCATAACGAATTTCATCAGGCTTTGCGATTGCACCAATTTGCTCACCAACCCAAGCACGTAATGTTTGAGTTAGTTCATCATCAATACCAGCTTCAGGTCGTTCACCTTTTAAAACAACATAAGCAAAAACAGATTCACCTTTAATATCATGAGGTTTACCGACTACAGCGGCTTCAGCAACAAGTGGGTGTGCGACTAAAGCTGATTCAATTTCCATTGTACCTAGGCGATGACCTGATACATTAAGTACATCATCAATACGCCCCATAATCCAGAAATAACCATCTTCATCACGTCGAGCACTGTCACCTGCCAGATAGAACTTGCCATCAAAATATGGCCAGTAGGTATCTTTATAACGTTGATCATCACCCCATACTGTTTGAATCATTGATGGCCATGGTTGGCGGATAACTAAATAGCCACCTTCATTGGCAGTTGTTATCTCCTCACCTTCTTGATTGACGATTGCTGCATCAATACCAGGGAGGGCAAGTGTGCAAGAACCCGGTTTTGTAACAGTAACGGATGGAAGAGGGGCAAGCATATGAGCACCTGTCTCTGTTTGCCACCAAGTATCAACGATAGGGCAGCGTTCCTTGCCAATAACAGTGTGATACCACATCCATGCTTCAGGATTGATCGGTTCTCCTACTGTTCCCAATAGACGAAGTTTTGAAAGATCATGATTGTTTGGGTAATCATCACCTTGTTTAATTAGTGCTCGGATTGCTGTTGGAGCAGTATAGAAGATACTAACAGCATGACGTTCACACATATCCCAAAAACGACCTGCATCGGGATATGTTGGCACACCTTCAAAGATGACAATGGTTGCACCTGTAGCCAAAGGACCGTAGGCAACATAGGTGTGTCCCGTAATCCAGCCAACATCAGCAGTACACCAAAACACATCTGAGTCTTGAATATCAAACACCCAACGCATAGTGGTAATGGCATTGAGTAGATAACCACCGGTCGAATGTTGAATGCCTTTAGGTTTACCTGTTGAGCCCGATGTATACAACAAAAATAAAGGATGAGTCGCATCAACCCATGTTGGTTCACATTCAGTAGTTTGACCTTTTTCAGCATCAGACCACCAGACATCACGATCTGACTGCATCGCAATATCATGACCCGTACGTTTAAACACAATCACTGTTTCAACGCTAGTGCAGCCTTTTTCTAGAGCACTATCTGTTGTGGATTTAAGTTCAATAATCTTGCCGCCACGATGACCTCCGTCAGCAGTGATAATCATTTTTGCTTGTGTATCTTCTACACGATCTTTCAAAGACGATGCAGAAAACCCACCAAAAACGACAGAGTGAATGGCACCAATGCGTGCACATGCCTGCATGGCAATCACAGCTTCGGCAATCATTGGCATATAGATAATGACGCGATCACCTTGAACAATACCTTGCGCTTTTAATGCATTGGCAAAGGTACACACGCGAGCATGTAATTGTTGATAAGTAATATGTTGCACATCACCGGAATCACCTTCAAAAATGATGGCTGTTTTATCAGCATTTTTTTCTAGCTGGCGATCTAGACAGTTATAGGAGACATTTAATTTACCATCGGGGAACCAGCGGTAGAAAGGTGCATTGGATGAATCAAGTGTTGTCTTAAAAGGAGTATGCCAATCAATCTCTGACCGTGCTTGTTGCGCCCAAAACTCTTGATTACCTTCTTTAGATTGTCGGTTTAACTCATTGACTTTACTTGAAGATAGTGCTGATTTATTTGTAAACTCAGTACTAGGTGGAAATTGACGTTCTTCATGTAATGTTGATTGGATATTATCTTCAGACATACTACGGTACCTTTGAAATTTCTTTGTCAGATAAACGACGATTATAACTGAGTAAACTACCAACAATGATGGCAACAGCCAATAAAAGATCGCGGAATATTAATGTGCCAAAATAAACCCATCCTTGTTCAAGGAGTAGCGCTTCGCGTAATGCTGTTTCATTCCAAAGTGAAATCGTACCCATTACAGAGAATGCAAAAATGACTAGGCATGTTATGCCTAGCCACCAACGAAAGTATCCAGCCAGAAATACAGCTGTAGCTATAGTGATACCTTGAGATAATACTTGGTCAATAGGAGGCAGTTTATCAGATACCTCCGCGAATAATATTGTTGGAAATAGGAGCATTAATAGCAATGAAATTCTAACCATGATCAAATATTCCTACTCAGTACGAGTTATCAGAAAAATCCAAGAGGACTTGTACTATAACTTACCAATAAGTTTTTAGTTTGTTGGTAATGATCTAACATCATTTTATGCGTTTCACGTCCGACACCAGATTTTTTATAACCACCAAATGCTGCATGTGCAGGATAGAGGTGATAACAGTTAGTCCAAACACGACCTGATTGAATACCTCGACCCATACGGTAGGCACGATTCATATCTCGTGTCCATAAACCTGCACCAAGTCCAAACTCTGAATCATTAGCAATTTCAAGTGCTTCAGCTTCATCTTTAAATGTGGTAACTGCGACAACAGGTCCAAAAATCTCTTCTTGGAAGATCCGCATCTTGTTACTACCTTTCATCAAGGTTGGTTCAATATAATAACCACTATCAAACTCTTCGCCGACTTGAGCGATATTACCACCGATTAATAATTCAGCACCTTCACTTTTACCAATTTCAACGTATTCAAGGATTTTTTCATATTGTTGCTGTGATGCTTGCGCACCGACTTGAACGTCTGTATCAAGCGGATCACCACGTTTAATATTTTTTGCTCGCTCAATGACTATCGCCATAAATTCATCATAGATGCTTTCTTGAATAAGCGCGCGAGAAGGGCACGTACATACTTCGCCTTGGTTGAAAAAGGCCAGTACTAGACCTTCAGCACATTTGCTTATGTAATCATCTTCTTGTTGCATGATATCTTCAAAAAAGATGTTTGGTGATTTGCCACCTAACTCGACAGTTGAAGGAATAATGTTTTCAGCTGCACGTTTCATAATATGTGAGCCAACCGGCGTTGAACCCGTAAAGGCGATTTTAGCTATTCGAGTACTACTTGCTAATGCTTCACCGGCTTCTTTACCAAAACCATTTACAATATTAAGAACACCTGGTGGTAATAAATCACCAATGACTTCTATTAATTTTAAGATAGAAACAGGCGTTTGTTCTGCTGGCTTCATTACAATGCAGTTACCCGTTACTAATGCAGGAGCAATTTTCCAAGCTGCCATTAATAAGGGGAAGTTCCAAGGAATGATTTGACCAACAACACCTAAAGGTTCGTGGAATTGATAAGACACTGTATTTTCGTCAATTTCACCCATGGTACCTTCTTGGGCTCGCATACAACCTGCATAATAACGGAAGTGATCTGCCATCAAGGGTACGTCAGCGGCTAATGTTTCACGAACCGCTTTACCATTATCCCATGTTTCCGCTACCGCTAATAATTCAAGGTTTTCTTCAATGCGGTCAGCAATCTTTAATAACATATTGGACCGTTCTGTAATGGATGTTTTACCCCAAGCGTCTTTAGCTGCATGGGCGGCATCAAGGGCTAGGTTGATATCTTCTTCAGTTGAACGGGGAATTTCACAAAAAGCTTCACCAGTAACAGGTGTTGTATTGGTGAAATAGTCGCCTTTAACTGGTGCGACCCATTCGCCACCAATATAGTTACCATAACGTTCTTTAAAAGAAACGACAGAACCTTCTGTTCCTGGTTGTGTATAGATCATCACTAATTCTCCATTGTGTGGTTAAAGGTCAAGCATAATCCAGCAAGCTTACAGATACTAGTCTGATAATCTCGATGACTTGACTTATAATCCATAACAGTAACAAAATATAGTCATATGATTAATTTTAGTGTTTATCACCATGCAGGTTAATAAGTTATCGTTGAGTAAACGACGCGATAAGCGACAGCTATTGGTAGAAAACAAACTTAACTATGCCGGTCCTGATTCTGAACTAAGTATTTATGATACTTATCGAGCTGCTTCTCGCGTTGGTTTGGGCGCAGATCAACTAATGTACTGCGGCATGGTTAAAGGTAAAAAAATCATGCATGACTTGCATGATAAAAATGGGCAAATATTTTTGCCTCATGAATCATTTGTCATGCCGCCTGGTGAATATGTGGAAATTGATTTCCCGGAAGCCAATGAACAACAGCCAACTACTTGTTTGACGATCGAGATTCCTAAACAACGAATTGAAAGTATTTCAGAGAAAATGCGTGATTTAACAACATTAGATACTGTCGATCATGATTGGCAACATCAGCCTCATATTCTCCATGCCCATCACACAAGCGATACACAACAATTATTAGAGAGGTTAGTGTTATTGTTTACTCAAAATCATCCTGATAAAGAAATGATGGTTGATTTGGGTGTATCTGAACTAATCATTAAATTATTACGTCAACAGGGACGCGAAGTACTACTCAATTATAGTCAGCACTCTCCCGATGCGACAGGTTTAACGGCAGTTGTTCAGTACCTAGAAACGAATAGCGCTCAGCCCCTAGATATTGAAACACTTTGCCGTACTGCCTGTATGAGTCGCAGCAAGCTCTATATTGAATTCAAAAAACAACTAGGTTGTTCGCCAAGTGAATATTTGCATCAACTACGATTAAAGACATCTGCCGAAGCATTACGAGCAGGCAATACAGTTACGCAAGCTTGTTATGATGCAGGTTTCAACGATTTAAGTCATTTTAGCCGTCGATTTACCCAGTTTTTCAGTTGTACGCCTAGTCAATACCGAGCCAAATATCAGCAAGTTAAGCCTATTACAGCATCATAAAACCAAGTGTATTAGACAATGCTAAAGGTTATTGATAGCATAGCTGAGTGTTTTACTAGGTAATTCATCAAGTCAGTTTGAAAATGACTTTTCTACTAGATTAATTTAAGATCGTAAGGAAATATTATGAGCGTATTAGTAACGAAAAAAGCCCCTAAATTTACAGCTGCAGCGGTAATGCCTGATAACAGTATCAATGAAGAATTTTCATTATCTGATTATAAAGGACAATACGTTGTTTTATTCTTTTACCCATTAGATTTCACATTTGTATGTCCATCTGAAATCATTGCTCACCATCATCGTGTTGCAGAATTCAAAAAACGTGGTGTTCAAGTAATTGGTGTTTCAATTGATTCACAATTTACACATTTAGCATGGCGTAATACTGCTGTTAAAGATGGTGGTATTGGTCAAATTGATTTCCCATTAGTAGCTGATACTGATCACAAAATCATGAAAAAATATGGTGTAAAACATCCTGCAAGCATTGCTTTACGCGGTTCATTCTTAATCGATCAACAAGGTGTGGTTCGCCATCAAGTGGTTAATGACTTACCTTTAGGTCGTGAAGTAGATGAAATGATTCGTCTAGTTGATGCACTACAATTCCACGAAGAACATGGTGAAGTATGTCCAGCAGGCTGGAATAAAGGTGATGAAGGCATGAAAGATACACCAGCAGGTGTTGCAGATTACCTAGCAAAACATGGCGACGAACTGTAAGAAAACATTTCACGCGTCGTCTTTTTTGCCATGCCTGCGTTAAAAATGGTCTCAAAATGCTCGTTTACACAAGTAAACTGTGTTTTTTGATGAAACACATCCTTGTGTTTCACCCTTTGCAGGGTAAACCCAAATCTGTTCCAGACAGATTTGTCGACAATTTTTGCCTTGTCCTGACGAAAAATACTTAACGTGAAAAGTTTTCTGCCGTAATTACCAAGCTTTGTTTGAAGCAAAAAAAAGCCCCGATTAATCGGGGCTTTTTTATGGCTGTTATTTAAGTTGGCTAAATAGCAGTTAATTCCGTATTTAAATTAAACGCGGTTCTTTTCTCTGATTTCTGCCAATGTTTTACAGTCGATACATAAGTTTGCCGTAGGTCGCGCTTCAAGACGGCGGATACCGATATCAGTACCACAAGATTCACAATAACCATAATCACCTTTATCAAGGTCTTCAATTGATTGTTTAATCTTTTTAACTAATTTACGTTCACGATCACGAGTACGAAGTTCAAGTGTAAACTCTTCTTCTTGTGTTGCGCGGTCATTAGGATCTGGGAAGTTCGCAGCATCGTCTTGCATATGATTTACTGTACGATCAACTTCTTCCATTAGGTCTTTCTTCCAGTCTTCTAGAATGGTACGAAAGTGGGCAACTTGCTTGTCATTCATATACTCTTCGCCGCTTTTTTCTACATACGGTGAAATTTTAGTATCTGTCTGTGATGCACTCATCTTTTTAAACCTTATAACTTTTTTAAATCAAGGCGCATTCTATAACAGAAAGCCTCATATGTGTGTAAAATATTTACTCTACTTTTAACTATACAAATAAACGAATTATGAAGCAATTAAAAGCAATCATCTTTGATGTGGACGGAACATTAGCTGAGACTGAACGAGATGGGCATCGTATCGCATTTAATCTGGCATTTACAGATGCTGGGTTAGATTGGAACTGGGATGAATCATTATATGGTGATTTACTGGCTGTGACTGGTGGCAAAGAGCGTATCCGCTATTTTCTGTCAGATTTCCATACTGACTTTAAACACGATGATATTGATAGTTTGATCGTGAATTTACATGCCCGTAAAACCAAACATTATGTAGCTTTACTCGAGTCAAATGCGATTGCATTAAGACCTGGTGTTGAGCGATTAATTGAGGAAGCTCGCGCAGCTGGATTGATATTAGCTATTGCGACAACAACAACGCCGCAAAATGTAACGGCATTAGTATCAAGCACATTAGGTGAACAAGCGTTAGCTTGGTTTGACTGTATTGCAGCAGGAGATATCGTGCCAGCAAAAAAACCAGCACCAGATATTTTTGATTATTGTTTACAAGAACTAGGACTTTCAGCAGATGAATGTTTAGTTTTTGAAGATTCCGCTAACGGTGTTCGCTCGTCATGCGGTGCGAATATCATGACAATCGTAACTCAGAATAATTACACACATAATGATGATTTTAGTGGTGCGATTACAGTTTTAGATCATCTTGGTGAACCAGACTTGGCTTGTACTGTTATTTCTGGAGACGAGATTTCAGGATCTTATATCACTGTTGATGATTTAAAACAGATTCATGCTAATGGCTGAATGCAACATTTCTCAGCGTTCTAAAGCGATAACACCATTTCATGTGATGGATATCTTAGCTCAGGCAAAACAGCTCGAAGCTAAAGGCCAAGATATCATTCATATGGAAGTGGGAGAGCCTGATTTTGAAACGCCACAGCCTATTATTGAAGCGGGCATTGCGGCGCTGAAATCCGGAAAAACACATTACACACCTGCACTGGGCTTGCCGGAATTACGAGAACAAATCGCAAACTGGTATCACAGTCATTATCAGGTGGAAATATCGCCTAATCGAATTGTTATAACACCGGGAGCCTCTGGCGCCTTGCTATTAATAATGGGCGCTTTATTAGAACGCGATAAGAAAGTCTTATTAGCTGATCCTGGTTATCCCTGTAATCGAAACTTTGCTCGCTTTGTTGAGGGGAAAGTACAATCTATAGCTGTTAATGCAACATCGAACTTCCAGTTAACAGTGCAACATATTAATGATTATTGGGATGAGGAGAGTTCTGTTGCACTTGTTGCATCACCATCAAACCCAACAGGCACAGTTTTGTCGCAAACGGACTTACGTGACTTGTCAGCTGCTATAAAAGCCAAACAAGGTCATTTTGTAGTTGATGAGATATATCATGGCCTTACTTACGATGGTGTTGATACACCGACAGTATTGTCAGTGGACCAAGACGCCTTTGTAATCAACAGTTTTTCAAAGTTTTTTGGTATGACGGGTTGGCGCTTAGGTTGGTTAGTCGTACCTGAACAATATGTGCCAGTCATGGACCGTTTAGCTCAAAATTTATTTCTCGCAGCGCCAACCATGGCACAATATGCAGCATTATCTGCATTTAAGACCAATACCTTAGATATTTTAGAACAGCGTAGACAGACCTTTGAACAAAGACGTGATAGTTTGTTACCTGCATTGCAGGGAATAGGTTTAGATGTAAGTGCATCACCACAAGGCGCTTTTTACATCTACGCAAATTGCAGTCGTTTTCTGAATGAACAGCAGCCTGATAGCATGGCGTTATCTAAGTATTGGTTACAACAAGGTGGTATCGCAGTAACACCGGGTAATGATTTTGGTAACCACCAAGCAGAGCAGCATCTTCGCTTTGCGTATACAACAAATGAAAAAAGACTCATTGAAGCTGTCGAGCGAATAATGAGTATTAACAAATTTAAGGAACAATAATGGCACACTCGAAGATTATCTATACAAAGACTGACGAAGCTCCAGCATTAGCCACACAATCTTTATTACCTATTATTAGATTGTTTACTGAATCTGCTGATATTAATGTTGAAGTTAGTGATATTTCTTTAGCGGGTCGAGTCATTGCAAACTTCCCTAGTTACTTAAAACCTGAGCAACAAATATCAGATGCATTAGCTGAATTAGGTGAATTAGCATTAAAACCAGAAGCCAATATCATTAAATTACCGAATATTAGTGCTTCAGTACCACAATTAAAAGCTGCAATTATAGAGTTGCAACAAAAGGGCTATGCATTACCTGATTACCCTGAAGACCCAGCAAACGATGAAGAAAAACAAGTTAAGGCGACTTATGACAAGATCAAAGGTAGTGCTGTTAACCCAGTTCTAAGAGAAGGTAACTCTGATCGTCGTGCACCGCCTGCAGTGAAAAATTATGTACGCAAACACCCTCATTACATGGGTGCATGGAGCAGTGATTCAAAATCACATGTTGCCAGTATGTCTAATAATGATTTCTTTGGGAGCGAGCAGTCTGTAACCATTGCAAATGCGGGGCATGTTCGCATTGAGTTAGAAGATGCAGCTGGTAACAAAACAGTTTTAAAACAAACAACACCCGTACTTGTTGGTGAGATTATTGATTCTTCAGTGATCAATAAAAATGCATTGCGATCTTTTATTGAAACAGAAATTGACAGTGCAAAAAATGAAGGCGTATTGTTCTCATTGCATTTAAAAGCAACAATGATGAAAGTATCTGATCCGATCATCTTCGGCCATGTTGTTTATGTATTTTATAAAGATGTATTTGAAAAGCATGCCGCCGTATTTGAACAAATCGGTGTTGATGTTAAAAATGGTCTGGGTGATGTGTACGCTAAGATCAAAAACCTTCCAGCTGAACAACAAGCTGAAATTGAAGCTGATATTCAAGCTGTCTATGCAACACGTCCTGATTTAGCTATGGTTAATTCTGATAATGGTATTACAAACCTACATGTCCCTTCAGATGTGATTGTAGATGCCTCAATGCCTGCAATGATTCGTGGTTCAGGCCAGATGTGGAATAAAGAAGGTAAACAACAAGATACTAAAGCCGTTATTCCTGATCGTTGTTATGCTGGTATTTACCAAAAAACAATCGATTTTTGTAAACAACATGGTGCATTTGATCCAACAACAATGGGTAGCGTGCCTAATGTTGGTTTAATGGCTCAAAAAGCCGAAGAATATGGCTCACATGATAAAACGTTCGAAATTCCAGCGAATGGAACCGTACGTGTTATTGATGATAATGGAACTACATTACTTGAACATGCAGTAGAAGAGGGTGATGTCTGGCGCATGTGTCAAGCTAAAGATGCCCCAATTCAAGACTGGGTTAAATTAGCAGTTAATCGTGCACGTTTAAGTAATACACCAGCAGTGTTCTGGTTAGATAAAAACCGAGCACATGATGCCCAGCTTATCGCTAAGGTTGAACAATACTTACCAAACCATGATACCAATGGTTTGGATATTCGTATTCTATCGCCAGAAGATGCGATTGAGTTTTCACTAGAAAGAATCCAAAAAGGTGAAGATACAATATCGGTAACAGGTAATGTTTTACGTGATTATTTAACCGACCTGTTCCCAATTTTAGAACTAGGAACAAGTGCTAAGATGTTATCTATTGTTCCATTGATGAATGGTGGTGGTTTATTTGAAACCGGAGCAGGTGGTACTGCACCAAAATTGGTAGAGCAATTTGTCCATGATAATCACTTACGTTGGGATTCATTAGGTGAATTCTTAGCCTTAGCTGCATCCCTTGAACATTTAAGTAATGTGACGGGAAATAACAAAGCCAAAGTACTTGCTGACACCTTAGATAGTGCAACAGGTAAATTTCTAGACAATAATAAGTCACCAGCAGCAAACGTTGGCGAGATAGATAATCGTGGCAGCCACTTCTATCTAGCGCTTTATTGGGCTCAGGCTTTAGCTGAGCAAAGCGATGATCAAACGCTACAAGCTCAGTTTACAAAACTAGCAAATGTATTAGCTGAAAATGAAACTAAGATTGTCGATGAATTAATTTCTGCTCAAGGATCGCCTGTTGATCTAGGTGCAACTTACTTTATCGATGAAGCACTAATGGTGGAGTCTATGAGACCAAGTGCTACCTTAAACAAACTAATTAACGCTTAAGTAAAAATATTAGCTAAATACAACGCTGTTGCTTCTGCAACAGCGGCTGCGCCACTAAAAATAATACGTAGCCTTAACTACTCGCCATGGCTCGATTTGTATCATCAGTAAAATTTAAGCCATAAAAAAGCCCCATGCATCAGATGCATAGAGCTTAAATACAGCTAAGAGTTAGGGCTTCTTTAGTGAAGCTTGAGCCAGTAGCTTATTTTGTTACATTTTGTACCTTACTTACACTGCGCGAACTTTGTTTGCACATGGGCCTTTCTGACCTTCACCCACTTCAAACTCAACAGCTTGACCATCAGCCAATGTTGCGTAATTACCATCCGCTTGAATTTCTGAATGATGAACAAACAGATCTTTACTACCGTCTTCTGGAGAAATAAAACCGAAGCCTTTATCTGCATTAAACCACTTTACTGTACCTTTACTCATACTATGCTCTTTATTTTAAGGTGAAGAATAAGTTCTGTTTTCGCTATCACCAACACGCAAACAGATTTTGAATTTCGTTGTGCGCATAACGCCCAAACTTACTGAACAATTGAACTATACAGCGTAAGCTGTTTAGTTGCTTTGATTATTGTGTTTAGATAATTGTTTTTATGGTTAACTCTTAAATTTATCCAAATACAGTGCTGTTGCACCAGCAACAGCGGCTGGGATAACTAAAAAGTTAACGAATGGAATCATTGTAGCCCCAAGTGTAGCCATACCAAAGCCAAGTGCTAATAAACGTTTTTGCCTTAGTAATGCCCGTTGTTGTGGAAATTTAAGTTGATGATTGCCCATTGGGTAATCATGATAATCAATGGCTAACATCCAACTTGAAAGGGCAATCCACAATACAGGTGCAATGATATTGATAACAGGAACCCATGACAGAATAAACAGTGGAATCATCCAAGCGATAAAATAAAGGATCTTACGGAGCTCATTCCAGATCATTGAGGGTGCATCTTTCAGAATTTCTTTCCAGTTAAGTCCTATTGGTGGTTTTCCTTGCAGTTTAGTTTCTACTGCTTCTGCTAAAACACCGTTGAATGGCGCTGCAAGTAAATTGGCAATAATCGAGAAGCTGAAAAAGACTATCAACAGTAATAAACCGGCGAATAGTGGCCAGATAATCCACATAATCCAGCCGAGTAACCATTCTGGAATCCATGTCGGCATCATGGCGTTAATCCACTGATCAAACTTAGCAATACCTAACCAAATAGCGAAGCTAAATAGCAAGGTATTAATCGCCATTGGAATATAGGCAAAGCGACGAATACCACGTTGATGAATTAGACTGAAACCTTGAAATAAGTAGCTGGCGCCTTTGAGTAGTTCTTGAATCACTAGATGTGTCCCTTTGCTAGAAGTGCAGCACCATAGGCTGCTTCAGTATATTTTGCTGTGATAAAGGATATGGGGTTAATTTGCTCTCGAATAGCCTGCCAAATTATGTTTACAGCACCGCCACCCACTGTGCGAATAGAGTTTACAGGTGTTGCACCAGCATCTTGTAATACTTGATATGCTTGATGTTCGATATTTGCTATGCCTTTTAGCATGCCATGTAGAAATTCAACATCATTACTAGAGCGTGGTGATAGCTTTGGTATTAGTTGTGGATCGTTAATAGGAAAACGCTCACCTTTAGCTAATAATGGGTAATAATCAGGTACATCACTGCCAATGATAATTAACTCACTCAATCTTTGTAATTCATTTTTATCAAAAAAGTGTTTAAGCACTGCACCACCGGTATTAGATGCACCACCAACTAACCACAGATCACCCAATCTATGACTATAAACTCCTTGTTCGGGCAGATATATGGGGTGTTCACTAATTAATTTAACCACAAGTGTTGAGCCTAATGATGTAACTGCATCACCGAGTTTATTGGCACCGGTAGCCAATAAGGCCGCAATACTATCTGTTGTACCAGCAACTATATTCGGAGCATTGGAAAGATGGAATTGTAGGCAAAGCTGCTTTGATAATTTGCCAATGATAGTGCCGGGAGGAACAACCTTAGGTAGTAATGAACGATCAGTGAGTTGATCTATCCATTGTGGCCAGTTGCGATTAACAAGATCATAGCCAGTCTTTAGGCTGTTGTTTTCATCACTTATGCCCAGAGGTGCACCAAGTTTAAAGTTAATCCAGTCAGCTTGATGTAAGAGATGGCTAGTGGCGGCTATTTTATTATGCTGCTGACAATAAAGTAGTTTTGCTAAACCACTACTGGCACCATGGGATCCAGACTCAGCAGGGGCAATAGTGGCAATCTGTTGACTTTGTTCAATGGCTCTTGAATCGTTGTACATGATGATGGGGGTGAGCGGCTTACCATGATGATCTGCTATTAAAATTGAACCAGAGGTTGCATCAACGGCAATCGATTTTATTTCGTGGTGCTGAAGTTGGGGAATGAGTTCCGTTAGAACCCGTTCAACTACTTGCCAGTGAGTAAATGGATCTTGTTCTGACTTTGCCGAAACGGCTGTTGTTGTTGTCAGAGACTGTTGACAGCTGGCAATAATATTGTCTTGTTGA
>Ga0209495_1001150_pt1 | contig 19038 bp, 26 predicted proteins | sample EN1Hudsemesocosm_FD_184629 | JGI IMG/M metagenome (GOLD analysis project Ga0209495, IMG submission 184629) | Methane-oxidizing microbial communities from mesocosms in the Hudson Canyon - EN1E Hudson Canyon (SPAdes) (version 2) | ecosystem: Environmental > Aquatic > Marine > Cold seeps | place... | reverse complement strand
TTCGATAATTAGAAAACTTGCAGGCCTTATCGCTGTCATACACCTTTAGTCATTATTAAACTTTTTATAAGAGCTAAACTTCACTTAATGGATCTGTTCGGGTAGTTAACTATGAGAAAAGGTCATCTGGTCCCATTGTTACTACTGTTAGCTAGTGCTTTTACGTTGGCGGATACCTATAAGTGGGTGGACGAGTCAGGAGAAGTGCATTACGGTGACAGCCCTCCTCTAGGAGTCGATACGCAGATTGTAATCATTCCGAAAGGTCCCTCACAGGAAGACATTGAACGACAACTGCAACAAATAAACGATCTACTAAAGAAATATGAAGAAGAACGGCTGTTAGAACCCTCAATCACACCAGCACAAACAACAAACTCTCATACACGATTTCCTGACGAAGTCGCCTGTTTCTCCCCGCTCTATGACTTGGTGCAAGGCCCATCGGCTGAATATTACACACCTATTTCGCCCAGCTCTCTGGTTAAGAAAGAACAAGCTTCACTGAAAAACATGCTTGCCTCGATTAAAACTCGTGGCACATGGAGAGGCGCTCTCTTCGAGTTAGAGTGCTGGGGACAATCTTCAGAACGTAACTCATTCCCAACCAGTAGATATAAAAGCACTGAAGTAGAGATGAGTACAGAGTGGAATAAATCAGAATCTCTGTTGACCCTTGATTTCGAAATACCTTACGGACACAACTTAGTCTATCGGTTAGCCGTTGACGATTTTCTCTATTTCAATGAAGTTCGAGCAAGCAACATAACGCTACGTGATGACAACAAGGTAGAGCTGTTAAGTCATCAGCAGGATTCGGCTGCGTTTCTTATTAAACGTTACATTCCTAACCGGCATCATCATCGCTTTGGTTTTAACCATCATGGCACTCGACTTCGGGGTGACATTCGCTACATCGAAGTATCGGATAGAAACCTGAAGCTGGTTGAGCTCTATTATTACGATGGTGTTTTATCAGGTTCAAAAACATGGTTGCTCAGCAGGACCAATAAAACTTGAGTAGTTTGTAACATTAAACCTAATTAACAATCTTAAAGTGCATGAACATAAAATATATAAAGCTAAGCAACTCCAATCCCAATGATTTTTTATCTTTTTTAAACAAACAAAAGATTAGAGAGCATTTAATTGAGCACGAACCATTTGATTTAAACTCTGTAACGGCTTGGATAAATTCTAAAGGCGATGTTGATGCGATTGAAGGTTGTAGAGTAAGAGCCATCACTTGTAATGATCAATTAGTAGGTTGGTGCGGCATTCAACTTGAAGACGGGAAATATGAGATCGCCATTGTTATTGACGAACAGTTTTGGGGATTAGGTAAGACGGTATTCCAAGACATGATGGGCTGGGCAAAAGAGTTTGGTCATAATGAAGTTTTCATCCATTTCCTTCATTCTCGCCCCGCCTATAAATTTTTACAAAAAATCGCTACCAAGGTGTTTGAAACCGAGATGCTTGGTAGTAAATTTACAACGTATCAACTAGCAGTGAACTAAGGTATGCCATGGCATTTGATGAAGGTTTAGCCGAACGGCTGCAAGAGTATTTTCAACATCGACCAGACGTCGAAGCCAAAAAAATGTTCGGTGGGCTTTGTTTTATGGTTTCTGACCATATGTGCTGCGGCATCGTCGGTGATATGTTGATGTGCCGTGTCGGCCCAGACAATTATGATGAATGCCTTACTAGAGAGTATGCTGTTGAAATGGACTTTACCGGTAAAGCGATGAAAGGCATGGTTTACGTTTCAGCTAAGGGTTTCGAAAGCGATGCTGATTTACATGGATGGCTAAAAACCTGTGAGTCGTTCGTGAGGGCATTGCCTCCTAAAAAAACTAGGAAATAAGCAAATGAAATCAAAAGAAAAGCCACTTAATATTGTCTTATATGTAGATTTCTTTATCACTTTTGTTTTTGGAGTCGTTTCTTGGCTGTTTCCATACTCTACATATGGAACCATTGTTTCTTTAACTGAAACAGGCACGCCACTAACCCTGTCTGCATTTTCCAGCCTATCGCTCTTTTATATCTTTCTTGGTATTGCCTGTTTTATTGCTGCCAAAACTCCTAACCCACAAAAATATTGGTTTGCATTATTAATGCTGCTTCGGCATGGCTGGATTGGAATTATCGGCGTCAGCAACGCGCATCAAGATTGGATCATAGGTAACCCGTGGCACGATGTTGTTGTACATAGTGTATTTGTTCTCGCCTATATTGGCGTTATCACTTGGAGCAACAAGTTCAAAGGTAAGTCAGTGTAATTATTAAATATTCTCTTATTTTATATATGACCTAACTTCAAGCCAGCTTCACGTCGGCACGCGGCTAACAACTTTGCCACAGCCTTCTTGTCGCCCATGGTTCTTGCTATGGCCACTGCACCAATAATCATTGCGGTGACTGCCAATATATCTTCCTGATCACAATCAATATAACTTTTTGCATACGTCATAATTGCATTATTCATACTATCAAAAACATTGGCATACACTGCTTTTGTTTCATCATCTCTCGTATTAATGTCCGTAGCTAAAAATGCGAGAGGACAAGAGCGATCTCCTGTTACGTGTTCAATACTTAAGTAACTATCCAATAATAAGCATAACCACTCTTTATCAGGGATATCATCTGGCCTTAGATCTGCAAGCTTAGATGTACTAGCAGCAAACTTTAAAGATTCTCCATATAAATTAGCCTTGCTAGTGAAATGAGCATAAAAAGCGCCTCGGGTCAGCCCACACTCTTCCATTACGCCATCCACTGTAACGCCATCAAAGCCCTTTATCGTAAATAACCGAAATGCGCTTTCGAGGATCTTCTTTCGTGAGTTGTTCTTGTGTTCCTTTGTATATGGCAAGGGTTTAAACCTGCTTTATTTAAATATGATCTTTATCATATATTGAGTTCTACTTAGTATCTAGGTTTTATCTCTAGGAACTAGAAAAATGAAGAAGTTTGAAAGCGCTTGTTATTGTGGAAAAGTACGATGTTCATTCACTTTGCCTATTAAAAACGTCGTGCAGTGTCACTGTAGTATGTGTAGAGCGTTACAAGGAACTGATTACAGCACATGGGTTGCAGTTGAAGCTAAACAATTCACTATCGAAGCTGGAGAAGAATATCTCACGCATTATCAAGTTAATGAACGTTCCAGTAAGCGTTTTTGTTCACATTGTGGCACAGGTGTTTATGGCATAAATGGCCAGCACTTTAGTGAATATAAGATGGTACCGCTTGGTACAGTGCGACACTACTCATCTGAACTTAAACCCAAAATCCAAGCCTATACAAAAGACAAAGCAGAGTGGGTACAACTTCATGATGAAGTGCCTATACTTACTGCTAAATAGGGAACCAAGTTCTAACCGACATGTCTTTTTTGAACTGGTCTTATCAACACTCGCCATTAAGCATGGAAAACACATGACTATCGCTGAAAAAATAGAACTCGCAATCATTCCAATCATAGGCTTGTGCACCTTTTACATAGCAAGTGCATTACCTGACAACATCCCTGCCGGACGTTTGTTTTTAGCTGTATCAGCCCTGCTTTTATTCCAGAGTCTGTTACGTGATCTCTGGCTATTGTCGAGAAAACAAAAAGATGAAGAGACCAATGGCATTGCTGTTCAGTGTATGTGTATAGAGTCTACGGTTGGTTTTACAGGAATCATCATCGGTGGCGTGCTGTTAGGCAGTGGCATTGGAGGGCCCGTTTCGATGAGTAATTGGTCTTGGGGCATCCTAGTCGTGTTCATACTCAGTTTCGGATTTTTTATAAAAGACTTCGTATTTGAATGGAGTCCATGGAGAATTAGACGAGACAAAAACCATATGAATATAGTTTTCACTTGGAAGAAGTGACAGCCCCTAAGATCTAGGGGCTGTCGACATACTAAATTGTGCCTAGTTGTTTAAACAGGGTATAAACGTCGATCACATCCCAATGCTCTGCAAGTTTGCCTTCTTCGATTCGGAAAATATCGACCGCATCAATACTGTATGGCTGATTGGTAGCAGGTATACCCAACCATTCACCGGTTTGAGTGCCTGAGTAGGTGCCATACACCCATACTGAATCTTCATCGGCGACGATTTTCTTCAAGGTATATTCAAAGTCAGGTACACCTTCAAACCAGTTTTTGAAGAACGTTTGGAATCCAACACGCCCTTGTTCGACCAATGGGTTGTGTTGAATATAATCTTCTAATAGATATTTATCTAAACCAGATAGGTCTTTATTGACGAATACTTCTTCAGCAAACTGTCCGATGATTGCCTTATTTTGATCTTGAATATTTTGAGCCATTGCATTTCCTCCTAATAGAATCGCAATTGTGAAAAATGAACTTTTAATAATTGAGTTTAAATTTTTACGCATGAATAGTTACTCCTATGTAGTTGTATTTAGTGCGTGAGAAATATAGTATTCACAATAGTATCTTTTAGAAAGAAGGCACTTAAAAGTTTTGTAGTCACCAAAAAGTGACCTTTTAATTATTCAATAGGTTATGTAATGATAAATTGGGATATTTATAATAAGGATTGCCCTACCAGGCAGGTCTTGAACCGAATTGCCGACAAATGGACAGTCTTAGTCGTTGGCTCATTAAGCCAAAGAACCAAACGCTTTAGTGAGTTAAAAAAGGAGATTTCAGGTGTTTCACAAAAGATGCTCACTCAAACGTTGAGAGGCATGGAGCGTGATGGTTTACTAACTAGAAAAGTGTATCCAACTGTACCGCCCAAGGTTGAATACACACTGACCGATCTTGGGGTCTCACTAATTACAATGCTCAATGAAATACGAAATTGGTCAGAAGGGAATATTGAGAAAGTATTAGAAGCACAGAATAACTATGACGCTATCGATAGAAGTCAGCCGGTATAACATCTAACACTTGATGTTATTTATTTAAATTCTCTCTGAGCTGCTTCATCAGTGCAGCTCTATCTGTCTCAAATTTATTAATAAATGATGTCGGAGTTTCTGTTTGAGCATCATATTTAGCAGCCCAGGCTATCATCTCCAACAGCATGGGCATCAGATCAATGCCTTTAGGCGTTAAGGCATATATTTTTTTTGACCGATTTTCTTGGTCAATCGACTTTGTTATGAGTCCGCCCCTTTCTAATTTCTCTAATCTATCGGCTAAAATATTCGTAGATATTTTTTCATCCGCGTCCAAAAACTCGCCGTAGTATTGCTTTCCCTTGAACATTAAGTCTCTAATTATTAAGAGGCTCCACTTATCTCCTAGCATCTCTTGAGCATAGTTTACGGGACAATGTGATCTGCATTGGCTTTGTTTCATAACACAATCATACCACTTGCAAAAAACAAGTGGCCAGTTTAATATCCGCCAATCCACTTGCATAATGCAAGCCGTTAGGATTTCCAAATTAAGGAGTTGAGAGTTGAATACTAAAAAGATAATCATGGCGACACTGTCTTATGTCGCACTTACCATGGCCATCGCGTTTCCATGGCATATGATGTGGTTCCATGACTTGTATATTGAATTGGGGGCGTATACTCGTGCTGAACCCAATATTCCTTTAGGCATGTTTTCCATGTTGGTTCAGGGCATCATTATCGCTTACATTTATCCATTTTTTTACCGCGGCGGCAATCCTATTTTTCAGGGAATAAAGTTCAGCCTTATCATGGGTTTGGTTGTGTACTCCGTCATGGGCTTTGCCATGGCAGCCAAAGTAGACATTAATCCAATATCTACATACCTGCTTTACAATGCCGCTTTCCAATTAATCCAGTATGTAGTGACAGGCATCGCTCTCGGACTGATTTACGGTAGAAATAATACCTAAACTTGGAGCAGTCACATGCCAGATTTTTTTGAATATCCACCTACACGATCCAACCGGGCAAAATGGGCACTTGAAGAGTTAGGTGTTGATTACACTAGTCACATCGTCAATTTTCAAACAGGCGAGCAGCGTTCAAAAGAATACAAAGCCGTTCATCCCCTAGGACACGTGCCTGCTTATCGAACAGATAACTACACCATGTATGAATCTGTTGCTATTGTTTTACAGCTACTTGATGAACATCCAGAAAAGGGACTAGCACCAGCAGTAGGAACACCTGAACGCGCCGAATATTACCAATGGTGTATTTTCTCTTGTTCAGAGTTGGATCCTGTTCTTTTTGATGTCATGAAGCACACAATGCACTTACCTGAGGAACAGCGTGTAGCTGAAATTGCCCAACGAGCACTCACTGGCTTTGATGAGCGAGCAACTATGCTCTCAACGGTGCTTGAGAAACGTAACTATATTCTTGGTAATGAGTTCTCTGGTGCAGATATTGTTCTGGGCTACGACTGTAATTGGGCTGCATATACTGGATTGATAGAAAATTATCCAACACTTGTTAGCTATTATCAAAAATTACAAGCACGACCAGCCTTCAAGAAAGTATTTACGTCATGAAGTAGTGGCAGAGCTTTTAGATAGTTTTAAATCTATCGTCAACATGTCTGTTGAACATAATAATTAGTCCCTATATAGAGTGTCTGATATATGAGCTGCCAGATAATCGATAAATGCCAGAACGTTTGGTGATAAATGTCGGCGGAAGTCACCCCTCATATCACTGGTTCTAAAACTCAAAGACCAAAAAATAATAAATCCTGACAAACATCTTAAGCTTAGAAATATAGCGTCATGCTACTCCGACTTAACCATCCTTATTGTTCATTTAATTGGCATATTATTTACGGATTATTTTCTCCCCACTTTTTCATCTCCAAAACAATTGGGCCTAGACTTTTTCCTTTCCCCGTTAAGGTATATGCAGCACGAGGTGGATGATTAGAATATAAATTCTTTTCAATTATGCCTTGTTCTTCTAGCCATTTAAGGCGGTTTGAAATAGTTGTCGGTGACGGCCCTTCAAGAGAGTCCATCAGTTCCTGAAACTTGCACGTTTCGTTGTTAAATAAATCCCGCAATATCATGATTGTCCAATCATCACCTATCACGTTCATCGCCCTACCTACGGGGCACAACTTATTATATCTATCTGCCATTACTTAACTTTACCATATCGAACAATATATGTATTGACTCCACATATAATAGTGACTACATTATATGTAGTTACCTGTGTAACTGATTGTTAACAAGCAATGGAGAATAAATATGTTCAAGAATTATATGTTCGTAACGATCGTTAGTCTGCTATTTATCCAACCAGCTTTAGCTGTAACTGAAAAGGCTATTCTCGGAACATGGGTAAATGCTGAAGGCGATGGCATTATTGAAATCACACAACAACAGGAAATGTTTATTGGGACGATCACTGGTAGTACAAGTCCAGATAGTCATGCTCGTAGAGATATCAACAATCCAGATCCAGACTTAAGAGACAGGCCTCTGCAAGGCGTCGAAATAATTCAGGGTATAACTTACAAGAAAGAAAATTTATGGGCAGGTGGATTGATCTATGACCCAAATAATGGAAAAACATACAACTGCAAACTTAGTTTGAACGAAGATGGAACACTTAGCATAAGAGGTTATGCCGGACTACCTTTATTTGGTAGAACAGAAGTGTGGACGCGCGCTGATAATAGTATCGTTCATTAACTAAGCTTTAGATCTCTATTTTAAGTGCTATTAATAGGCAAAAAAAAAGCCCCTGAAGTTTTCACTTCAGGGGCTTTTTATTTAATCTATCAATCTTAACGATTGCAGATATACATTGTTACTTCAAAACCGAAACGCATATCTGAGTATTCTGGTGTAGTCCACATAATAGTGATCCTTTTATAAGTTTATTTAGTGTCGCAAGAAGTTTTCTTGTCAACGTTGGATAGCATTATGGAGAAGTGAAGACAAATTAGAAATAAGTGAAACCCCTTTTGTGAGTCAGGATTTTCCTTATTCGATTATTTGCTAGAAAGACATGGCCAGTTTTTTGGCCTTTTTCCGTAGTTTAATCACATGCAAAATATGCACTGTCAGGACAATTGGAAGCAAGAAACCAACCGCTGCATGCAGGTTAGCAAACCACTCTCGCACAACTTCATTTGATAAATAATATAAGAGGTAAGCAGAAATGATCTGAAAGGTAACTGCAGAACCTAACAATATTCCTAACGTTCTGATCTTCTTCATCTTCCAGGTAACAGGTATATGGGATGCCATCACTTATGCCAACCTAACTGGAGACACATACCAGTAACAACACTGCCTTTAAAAACAGCAATACGTCGAATAATCCCGTGTAAATAGTAATGCCCGCATCAACTATTAAAGTTGTCACATTTCGTGAGACTATAAACTTGACTCGATAAGAACAGTTATGACAGTATCCCTCTTGAATTGATGCCAGCAAAGTCAACAATGTCAATAAGTTAGATGTAGGCGGCGAATGGTCTTTTAGGTGTCAATTCATGTTACTAAAATGAGCTAAACAAGGGATGTGTCGCTCAAAAAACGTCAACTTTTCACTTGCTTATCTCAAAAAAATAGTCTGTATTATTGTGCTGTTCGGCAAATAATACAGTTTCAAATGTACATGATAATAAGGGACTAATTATTATGAAGATCAGCACATTTATTTTTTCTATTTTTCTTTCTTTTTCTACACTTGCTATTGCCGATGATCACAAATCATCATTAAGCGCAGTGTCAGCATGGACAAATCAATCTGGTTCAACGTTGTACATCAACACCATTGATGCAAATGGCCTATTAAGCGGAACGTACATTAACCGAGAAGCAGGTTATGGGTGTCAAAACATAGCCTACCCCGTCACTGGATGGGTATATGGCACGGCAATTACATTTACCACAACGTGGGAAAGTCAAAGCGAGTCATGCAACTCAATCACAGCTTGGACAGGATTTTACGCTCAAGGACAAATTACAACGTTATGGCAACTTGTCATCAACGGCTCAACCAGTCCTTCACAAATTCTCAAAGGCAGTGATGTATTTACGTCGAGTACAAAGGTTGAAAATAAATCTCTAATACTTGAATAAATTGTTTCCCGAGAAAATAAATACCCAGTTTGTTTAACTTTGTTTATTTAAAACTTCAAGGAGAATACCCATGACAGAAAAAACAAAACCATCAAAAGATTTTGCAAAACAACTAACCTCTCCGACTCTAAAAGCCTTATTGAAAAAAGTCGACCCGCGCTATATCACGGCACATAGCATGATAGACGTGTCTCATGCCAAAGCCTAAGTAACCGTTATCAACTGTCACAATTTTCGGGAGGAATTTTATGACATTTTTATTTGAAAAAAGTCTGGATGAAGACATTAACTTTTTGTCAGCCGTATGGAGCCAGCTAAATTCTGACACAGCTAATATTTCCGCTGAGATGAGAGGCGAAAAGTGTCTACCATATAACCCATGGCACTGTTTACAGATGGCCAGCAAAAAACCGATAGAAAACCCACTATTAACCTCTATGGATTATGAAAAGGGAAGTTTAATTACCGATCCTTATCAACTGAATGAAATGCAGGAACTCTTAACTCAACAAGGAAAAGACATCACTGCTGATATTCCCGTTCCACCAGAAGAATGGCCGGTAATGATAGATATAGCTCGTCATCGACCCGATGCTATTTCTTCATTTCTTGAAGGCCGTGCACTGTTAAAAGCCTCACCTTTTCTTGATGAACTCTATACAAACTTGATCGAGTTTGTTGTTCCCTTAGACAGAGAGAAACCTTCAGGTTATGACAGTAACTTGGCTCGCGGTGTTATTTTTAGAACCTTTCCTAGAGGTCGAACAGGACTACTAGCAGGTTTTCAACTGGCACATGGTTTAGGCCACCAAGTTGGAATGAGTCTGTTCAGTATCGATACTATTTTTAAATCAGATCCAAAAGCACTTATTTTTTATGAAGTACGTCACGACAAACGTACAGCTAACCACGCTTTTATATCAACGGTAGCTCTGGCATTTATGACCATGTTTAGTCATGCAATCTACGGAAAAGGAAATAATCCCTATATCGAAGACGAGCATGTAGCAGGATACGCTGAGTATTTACCTGATGCTCTCGATGCTGCTATTCGATCAATCGAATATTCATGTGAGTTAACAGACTTTGGTCAACAAACAATGAAAGGTCTAAGTAGCTTGCTATAAATAGTGACGGGAAAGAGAGATGGATGGTTCTGGAGTCATCATTGGAGATGCAGCAGTTGACGTTCTAAATCAGCTCAGCACGGAGTTGCAGAACAAAACTGTAGAGTTTGCAAAATATACAACGCCAAACGAGGACTATTCTGAGTATTCCTCCTGGATGTGTCTTTATCCAATCAACGTCAGGCCACCAAAACGATTACTGAGCCAACCGAAAAATTTGGTTGGCTCAGTTGTCATGCAAAAAGACTATCTCACAGAGATTGCTTATTTTATAGACAACAATCCACAATTAATACAAACACATTTAATAGGCACCGCAGAAGACTGGGAGGTCCTTACTGATATAGAAACGCAACGACCACAAATGGCAAGTGAACTTGAAGACATCTGCATATACATTCGTGATGTTTCACCCTTTTTCGACAACATCTTCAATGCACTGGTCACCAACATCATACCGCTCAAACAATCTCGAGCCAGAGGACTCAGCAGCGATCTAATCAGGGGCACCCTTTTCTTGGGCTATCCCCCTGGCTATTCCTCAATCTTATTAGCAATGGATGTAGTCCATGAAATGGGACATCAGGCACTTTCGATATTATTGAGCGCCGATCCCATCTTTATCAGCGATCCCGATCAGCCTGTATATTCTGAAATAAGACATACCGAGCGTCCTGCCATTCAGAGCTTACATGCAGCATCAGCCATTGCTTATATGGTGCACTTAATAAAAGATACCGGCTGCCCACAACAGTTACATCCAGACTGTCCCGATGACTTATCTAAGACCTTACTAAAAGCCATTTCAAGTCTGAATAAAGCATGTCAATTCACTGAAGTAGGTGAACAAATTTTATCCGACTTTAATGCCGTTGCTTTGCGATAGGCCTCTCATCACACTGCCCTAAATGCCTTTATACAGAAATACAAAATATCGTTTCTATCGCCACCGATACAGCCTCGTTTGATGGCATTGGTTGTGATTAAAATGGCTGTTCTATCAAGGCAACCAGCAGGAACTTAAAGGCGTACAAAGCGTGATAGAAATCGAATTAAACCCTTAATTTAATAATAAATTATTCGGGCCTTTTGACTAACTTGTTCTTTTCTAGATTTGCTGTCTAGAATGGTGTATAACAAAGACGCACTTCTTAAACGCTGATACGTTTGCGTTGGGTGCAAGATAATTTTAAAGATGGCTTCATGGATGAAACACAGAATAAAGTTAACAAATTCAAATATAGCACTAGCGATACTTCTAACCGATATATCTTCATGTAACAGCTTCTCCTCAGACAACAAATGTTCTTGATAAGAATATTAAACCTCTTCGAGGGGCATACCTTATCTGTGCGGCTGCTGTCTTGGGTAGTAATATGTAGCTCATTTTTCGCAATCTTTGTCTCTGCATTTCAGCTTCTTACAGACTATAAAAGAGATGTCGCGACTATTCATGCCAGTATCGATCATATTGGTCAAAGTTACTTGATACCCCTAACGTCAACTGCATATAAAATGGATATGCAACAATTGGAACTGCTTCTACAAGGTATCATTAAACTTCAGGATATTGAGTATCTTAAAGTCTACGAATTAGCTAAAGATCGTGAAGTTGTACTTGCAGAAATTGGCCGTCGCCAAATCAGAAGAGATATTGTTCATGAGTTTATTCTTAACTATCCTTCTTCGCCAAGTGAAACTATGCAATTTTCAACATTAGAGGTTGGCGCCAATCTCAGTGGGGTTTATCAACGACTTTGGGATAAGGCCGTTATCATTCTTTTCTCGAACCTGGTCAAAACCTTCTTGGTCTCAATCGCTATATTCTTTGTGTTCCAAAGGATGATCACTCGCCATCTTGTAACAATGGCAAATTTCACTCGTCGCCTAGACCTTAACAATTTGGATAAACCATTAATTTTAAATCGCAAGCAAACGCCCAAATCAAATAATGATGAGCTAGGCCTGTTAGTAAACTCATTAAACTCCATGCAAAAGAGGTTAAACTCAGAAATCACCACTAACAAGGAGGCACAAACTCTTCTTACCTATCAAGCTACACATGATAGTTTAACGGGACTAATCAATAGATATGAATTCGAACGCCGTGTAGAAAACTTAATTTCTCCAGATGTGAAAATCACCAATGAACATGCAATCTGTTACATCGATCTCGATCAATTCAAGGTGATAAATGACTCTTGTGGACATACTGCTGGTGATGAACTCCTCCGCCAGTTAAGCTTAAAATTAAAATCCATCTTAAGGCAACGTGACACTTTGGCTCGCCTTGGTGGCGATGAGTTTGGTGTTTTAGTGGAAAACTGTTCACTTGTGAATGCCAGACGAGTAGCTCAATCCATTCTCAATGTAGTTCAAGCGTTCAGGTTCTCCTGGGAGGGACATAATTTCAAGGTAGGAGCCAGCATTGGACTTGTGCATATAGACCAAAACACGTTGAACCTCTCTCAGTTAATGCGAGATGCTGATGCCGCATGCTATCTAGCCAAAGAAAAAGGTCGCAATCGCATACATTTGTTCCATTATGAAGATAGTGAAATTGCTCAGCGACATGATGAAATTCAGTGGGTAGAACGACTTGAACACGCTTTAGAAAATGAACGATTCCGTCTATATTCGCAAGTAATAGAACCACTGAAAAACAACTCTGATAAACATTTTGAAATCTTGATAAGAATGCTTGACGAAAGTGGTCGTGTAATTACACCTAACCACTTTCTGCCTGCGGCTGAACGATATAACCTTATTACCAATATTGACCAATGGGTCATTACTCAAGTATTTAAATTACTATCCAACAATCCAACTTTTCTAAACTCTCTTAGTTCATGCTCAATCAACTTATCAGGGCCTTCAGTGAGTAATCCTGAATTCCGTAACTTTGTGATTAGCCAGTTCAATAAATTTGGAATTTCTGGAAGCAAAATATGTTTTGAAATAACCGAAACTGCAGCTATCTCAAATTTTGATAGCGCAATGAAATTTGTCACAGCACTAAAAAGCATAGGCTGTAAGTTCTCGCTGGATGACTTTGGCAGTGGTTTGTCTTCTTTCGCCTATTTGAAAAACATCCCTGTTGATTATTTAAAAATTGATGGGATGTTTGTCAAAGATATGTTGGTAGAACCAATAAATCGCGCCATGGTTAAATCCATAAATGATATTGGGCACACTATGGGAATAAAAACAGTTGTCGAATTTGTCGAAAATGACGATATCAAATCAGCTGCAAAAGAAATGGGGGTTGATTATGCCCAGGGCTATGGAATAGGGAAGCCACTTGATTTCAAGCAATTAGTATTACTAACTGAAGTTGTTGCTGATGTCTAATACTCTAGATTGACCACGAGTTAAAGTCACCGATACAACAGTGTCCTCTACTTCGCTCTATACGTTATTAGGGGCAATCTATGACTTCAAAATCAAAGCCGTGCTTAAAAATAATTTCCTGTAATACGTCAGTCCTGCATAAACGATCATAAGCAGCATTATATCTTTTGATAATCTCAGTGTTGTGTGGATGAGTCTTAAGTATGGCAGGCGATGTTTTTTGTATTTGTATAGGTGGATACAAAGCTCTTAATTTTATATCTTGACTGCTGAAATCACTTTTTAAGTAAGCATTAATCCTAAGGGGATCAGCAACCAACACATCCGCTCTTTTTGCAGTCAGCAGTTTTATTTTCTGAATATCGTTGCTGACATAAAGGAACTGAAACCCTTCATGGTTGAGCAACTTACTGCTATATCCGCCATTAACATGAAGCGCAAGTCGGACATTACCAATATTATCAAGGTTTGAGGATAATAATGGTGAATCGTCTAACACCATAAAACTCGTTTGCTGGTAATCAGTCGTTTTAACAAAGTCAAAGTCTTGTTGATGTAGATCCACATCATTCCACATCGAAAACAACATGTCATACAAGCCCATTTTTGTGCCGGTCTTACATCTTGCCCAAGGAACATAAAACATTTCAGGTTCGAATCCCGCTTCGACCATAACTGTACGAACAAAGTCTGTAGCTAACCCCCCATCTACTAAATCCGGGGAGCCATAAGGTAGTGATTCAGTCCAACATAAACGTAACTTCACGGGCACTTCTGCTTGACTACTATCGTTTAGCTCATCACCAGCTACCGCACAAACACTTAGAATATATAACGAAGAAAAGAAAAATTGAGATAGTTGTGAAACTAGAGATCGTTTCGAAAACACTGACTTATACTTGTCCATGATGACATCCATCCTAATTAATTAAGTTATATCAGGATGGTGCTTGAGCGTTGCGAGTGGCTTAACCGTGTTGCTTCATCCATGAAACTTACAATAGAACACTACTAGAGTTTTTTGAGGGTAGCAAATGTATTTTATTTAAGTAAATCTCACTGGTAACGACGAATTATTTAACAGCCAATACATGAAATGGCGTCTCTGTTGCAGAAAAACTATAAACCGGCACGATTATTTCTGGCCACGTTTTGTCTGTTTGAATGAGCTGGATTTTTAACCGTTGTGGCATGTTGTGTGTGTCTTTCCAGTTTGATTTCCATGTGCCTTTTTCGGTTTGATATTCAATTGATAACTCGTCGACATCGTTAAGCAATACTACTTCTTCAAATTCAGCCCTTAAGTTATCCCGTATTGATTGTGTATTATCAAACACACGATATTCCAGCATAACTTGCTCGTCTTTTTGGAAGGTATGTAATAACCAAGGGCCTCCGTTGATCACTCTTTCTGGCAGATAACCCACGTAATAAAGCTCGTCTGTTTCACCTTGGAATATCAGCTTGCTTTTGCCGCTTTCGAGTGCTTTTAAAGGCAGGATATTGCTGAATTGTTGTTGAAACAAACGTGACATCGCTCGCATATCTGCTGTTTGCTCAGATAAGTTTTCTGCTGCGTTTTTTGTTTTGGCTGTTAGCTTTAAACCGCCCATTAATACCGCCATGATCAGTAATAAGATCAATATCGCTATTTGTATTTCTATTAGGGTGAAACCCTTCGAAGACTTCATCAGTCATTCACCAATTGCACGGTTTCAATCTGTATTTGCCTTTGTTTGCCGGCACTTTTCCAGCTCACTGTGGCAATAACGTCATCTGTTCTGAATGCTCGTTGATAGTTTTGAGCTGCACCGGGATCAAGATATTCAGCTTCTGTCCTTGTTACTTGCCAGTCAAACCGGTCTGATTCTGTGCCCGAAATGGAATTTTCTTTTGGCTGAATTTCGGCTAGTTTTGATTGAGCAATTAATGTCGCTTGTGAATAGTCATAAGTTAAGCGGCTTGAACGTGAGCCGTTACCCATGATGTTCATAATCACAGAGAGCACCAAGACCAAGATAGCAAAAGCCACTAAGGTTTCTAATAAAGAAAAGCCTTGCTGCTTATGTTTATTAGTCTTAGTCATAAAACTGAATTCGACCTGTTAGCCAGTCAACCTGAATAGAGTAGTTTCGTTCGCCTTGCGCTAGCACGACTTCGCCGCCTGTCGCACTGCCATCTGGAAAAAACCGTATGTTGGCCACGGTTGCTGATAGTTGTTCTTTTGACGCTGTGGTCAACGTTACGCCGATGTCTTCGGTGTACGAGACTTTCTTTTTCTTAGGCCCATATTGAAAATAACGGTTTTCTATGTCGAGTAACCAAACACCATCTTCGCCTTTTGAAATGGCTTGAGAGCGTGTCATGTTGAGTGATGCCATTACCTCACGGGCAAGGTTTTTAAGTTTCATGCCTTCTAAGACATTGTTAAGTCTTGGTGCAACAATGCTTAACAGGCCAGCAGTGATGGCTAGAACAATTAATAGCTCGATTAATGAAAAGCCCTGCTGTGTTCTTTTCATGGTTATTCCCAACTAAAGATGTCTTTATCCTCTTTGATTCCACCTTGTTGATTATCTTTGCCTAAGGTAGATAAATCATAATCACCATTGTCGCCAGGTGATTTATAAATAAAGTCACGGTTCCATGGATCTTTTGGCACTTTCTTTTTCTTCAGATAGGGACCATTCCAATTTGATGCATTGGCTGGTGCAGCGATCAATGCAGCCAAACCTTGTGCAGTGGTTGGGTAATCACCCATCTCCAGATAATACAAATCTATGGCAGCACCTAAGTCACCGATTTGAAGGCGTGCTGAGTCTGATTTTGCTTTGCCTACATGTTTCATCACTTGTGGCGCGACTACACCGGCTAATAAACCTAAAATCACTAACACAACTAAAAGCTCTATTAAGCTAAAGCCTCTTTCATTCCTAGTCATCATTCTATTCCTTATGTTTCAAATCTTAAATTTTTCGACTTATACGGCAAAATCATTAAGTGACATGATCGCTAATAAAACCGAAATAATAATTCCGGCAACCACTACACCCAAACCAATGATCAATAATGGCTCTAATAATGTTAAAAATCGTTGAACTGCATCTTGTAATTCATCATCGTATATATCTGCAACCTGCTCGAGCATGGGCGTAAGTTCACCTGTTTCTTCCCCAACTTGAATTAATTGCACTGCCAATGGAGGAAAGATCGCTTGCTGTTTTAATACCCGGGCCATGCCCTTACCTTCCTGCACATTGTTTTTTACTGTGGTGATCATATTCCTGATCACTGTGTTGTTTACACTTTCGGCCACTACGGTTAAAGCCGATAACATGGGTACACCGTTGCTAATTAACGTCGATAGGGTGCGGCTAAAACGTGCAACTTCAAGCTTTACTACCATGTCAGCCACTAGCGGTAAACGTAATATTATTTTGTCTATCGGTCCTCGTTTATCGCCATCTCGCATGGTTTGTTTTAACGCCATCACTAAAGCCACCATGACCATAACGGCATAGATACCGTACTGTTTGATGCTGTCAGCCACGGCAATGACAATTTGGGTGGGCACGGGTAAGGTTTGGCCCATATCTTCAAACAAGGTTTGAAATTGCGGCACCACATATACCAGCAAGATCAACAACGTAATAATAGCCACCGCGACTAATACCGCCGGATAAATCAGTGCGGCTTGCACTGTTTTTTTGGTCGCGCGACTACGTTCCAGATGAGATGTCAATCGGGCTAATACCACATTCAAGCTGCCTGCCGCTTCACCTGCTCGTAGCGTATTGATATAAAAGCGATCAAACGCAGATGAATGTTGTTGTAGGGCATCGGATAAGGTCACACCGTTATGGATCGCGGCAGTGACTTTTTCTAACATTGTTTTTAAGCGTTCAGAATCAGCCGTTTCAATGAGTAATGCCATGGCCGCATCTAAGGTCAGGCCCGCTTTCATTGAGACGGCTAGTTTTTGAGTAAACGACATCACTTCTGCCGAAGAAATATCTTTTTTAAAGCGTTTATTGTTTGCTTGCTCACCCTCAACCGCTGTTTGCGTTGAAACGGGAAAATAACCCATTTCCTGCAATTTACTAATAACACTATTTTCTGTTGCTGCTTCCATCTGCCCTTCGACAAGCTGGTCGTCAGCAGTCAATGCCTTGTAATAAAACAAAGGCATATTTAGATATCCTGAGTGGCATTGACCACTTCTTCTAATGAGGTGATGCCTGCTAATGCTTTTTGTATGCCATCGACTCGCATGGTATTCATGCCATCTTCAATCGCTTGGTTTTGAATGATGGCACCATCGTCTCGGGCTATGATGCGCTTGCGTAGCGCTTCGCTCATTTCCATTTGCTCTAAAATAACCGTACGACCTTTATAACCACTGCCATTACAATCCAAACAACCACTCGGTTCATACAGCTTAGGAGTATCGGTCAATTTATCTAAGTCGAATTCAGCAATGACTTCGGGCAGAGGTGTGATCTGTTGTTTACAGCTTGGGCATAAAGTACGGACTAAACGTTGAGCCACGATGCCGGCGACGGTTGAAGTGATTAAATAATCTTCCACTCCCATATCTAACAAGCGTGTCACCGCACTACCCGCATCATTGGTATGTAAGGTCGAAAACACCAAATGGCCAGTCAATGCAGACTGAATCGCAATACTAGCTGTTTCATGATCACGCATTTCACCAATCATAATAATATCGGGATCTTGTCTGACAATGGCGCGTAACGCTTCAGAAAAACCTAAACCAATTGATGATTTAACCTGCATTTGCATGATGCCATCCAATTGATATTCAATCGGATCTTCCACCGTCATGATTTTTTTGTTGGGCTGGTTAATGCTGGCTAAGGCGGTATATAAACTAGTGGTTTTACCACTGCCTGTCGGCCCTGTGACTAAGACGATGCCATGAGGCCGTTGGATTAGTTTTTGGAACCGTTGCGTATTGTCAGTTCCAAAGCCTAATTGTTCATAACTTAAGACCAGTTGTTCTTGATCCAAAATACGCATGACTACACTTTCACCAAATAATGAGGGAATGGTAGAAACGCGTAAATCAATTTGCTGTGCTTGTAGACGCATTTGAATTCGGCCATCTTGTGGCAAGCGTCGTTCTGCAATATTAAGTTTCGCCATAATCTTAATACGAGAAATGATGGCAGCTGTTGAATGAGTTGGCGGTGAATCAACTTCTCGTAACACGCCATCTATGCGATAACGTACTCTTAATCGGCGCTCAAACGGTTCAATATGAATATCTGAAGCACGTAACTCCATGGCTTTGGATACGATGACATTTACCAACCTGACTATCGGTGCTTCACTGGCTAGATCTTTTAAACGATCGATATCACCATCGTCTTCAAACGAAAGATCTTGTTCTAATTGATCCGATAATTCTGAGATTGAGGCTTCATCGGCACTGGCTTTTTCTAAAAACCGGCTAATCCGTTCGGGTGTCGCCAAACTTAAACTAACATCCTTATCACAG
>Ga0209495_1001144_pt1 | contig 19077 bp, 15 predicted proteins | sample EN1Hudsemesocosm_FD_184629 | JGI IMG/M metagenome (GOLD analysis project Ga0209495, IMG submission 184629) | Methane-oxidizing microbial communities from mesocosms in the Hudson Canyon - EN1E Hudson Canyon (SPAdes) (version 2) | ecosystem: Environmental > Aquatic > Marine > Cold seeps | place... | reverse complement strand
GAAGGCATTTAATTTTTTCAGAGCCGATAGTTTTTTTGTCTGCTTCATCATGTTGATTCTTCCTAGTAGGAAAGTGGAACAGTTTGATGCTGCGCGTTTGAGCGTAGCGCCAAATTTTCTTATTATTTTAGATCTGCTCACGGCGACTGAAGTTGCCAATATGGTGTCGCCTATGAGTGTTTTACTATTGAGTAGAAAACGCTATTCAATTACTTCAAGGGCCCTGGTCTTTCAATGCCGTAACCTTGTGCAAAATCAACCCCTATCTCTTTTAGCGCTTGTGCAGTTGCTTCGTCTTCAACAAATTCAGCAATTGTTTGTAGGCCTGCAGCGTGGCTAATGCCGTTGCACGCTTCGACAATACTCCTATCAATAGGGTCGTTCAATAGATTTAGTACAAAGCTACCGTCAATTTTTAGGTAGTCGACAGGAATTCTTTTTAGATAAGAAAAAGAGCTCATTCCTGCGCCGAAGTCATCTAGTGCAAACTTGAACCCTTCGTCTCGAATATCAGAGATGAATTTAACGGCTTCTTCTAGATTATCAATCGCCACCGTTTCGGTAATTTCGAGGCAAATTCGATTGGGTTTGATCTGATATTTTTTGAGCAGTTCTCGGACATCTTTAAAAAAAGATTTGTCGCTGAGTGTCTTGCCCGATAGGTTGATGAAGAAGGTGCCTTCTTCTTTTTGGCCAAGGCCAGAGTCTGACAGGTATTTGAATGCGTGTTCGATGACCCAGCGATCAAGCTTAGGCATTAGTTTGTATCGCTCTGCGGGTGGAATAAATTCACCCGGAAAGATGAGCTTGCCTGCTTCCATCAATCTAACCAGAAATTCGCCGTGAATACCTGACTCTTTATTCTGAAGGTGCTTCATTGTTTGAAAATGAAGTACAAACCGGTCTTCTTGAATGGCTTGCTTTATTTTGCCGACCCAGTGCATTTCGTTTCGGCGGTGAATATACTCGGGGTCGCTTTCGTTAAACCACTGAATGCCGCCTTGACCTTTTTCTTTTGCGACGTGGCAGGCTAGATCTGCGCAAATCATGACGCTTTGTAGTGACTGGGTATTGTCTTCTATCTCAACTAAACCAATGCTGATACTGGTTGAGAAAGGTTTGTCTTGCCAGGTGAACTTGAGCTCTTTAATACCGTTTTGAATGCGTTCTGCCAAACTGTATGCTTGGTTGCGAGTAATGTCGTTAAGAAGTATGCCGAACTCATCTGCGCCTAATCGGGCCAAGGTGTCTGTATTTTTGGTTTGGCATAGTAATACCAGTGTAACTTGTTTGAGTAATTCGTCTCCGGCGTCATGGCCGCAGGTGTCATTGATGATTTTAAACTGGTCAAGATCAAGGGTCATGACAACATGACTATTTTGTCCGATCAGGTTGTTGCTGAAGACGTTATCGAGGCATTTTTCAAAATATTCTCGATTGGATATACCGGTTAATTTGTCATGGTGAGATAAATGCTGGAGGTTTTCTTCAGCCTGACGTTTTTCATGCCGGGATTCGTTCTCTCTTATTTCTCTTTCAATCGCAGGAATCAGTCTTGCGAGACTATCTTTCATTACATAGTCTTGCGCGCCATTTCGCATAGCTTGTATGGCGTCAGGTTCTGATATTTCACCGGATACGATGATTACTGGCAGGTCAGCATTGTGCTTATGTATGGTTGTCAGAACTTCTTTGGATGAATAGCAGGGCATATTGTGGTCTGAGATGACAATATCCCAGTCACCGTCATGAAGGGCTTCTTGCAAGGAGGTGTCTGAATCGACTCTTTGGTGTTTGATTTCAAGACCATTACGTTTTAATTCACGTAAAAGTAATATTACGTCGTCTTCTGAGTCATCAACGATTAAAACATTATACATACGGCTCTTTCTTGTTCTGTAGCAAGGTGCTGAAATAGTAACTAGTTATTTTCATAGTCAAAAAGAATAATTATTTATTCTAGAGAACACTAGGTAACTTTTTGTAAGTCTTTATTTTAGTCTAGGGTAAAAATACGCTAATACAACGAGGTAGTTAACTATTTTTAGATAAATCCACTTCTTTAACGAAACCGGTGCCATTGTTTGAACTTGGTGGGAATAAGGTGAAGAAAAACGTTGCCCCTTCTCCTATTTTTGATTCAGCCCAGATCTTTCCATGATGGCGTTCAATAATTCTTGAGACGGTCGCTAGGCCAATGCCTGAACCTTCAAATTCGTCGGGCGAGTGTAGGCGATTAAAGGGCTTAAACAGGTTGCCGGCAAACTTCATATCAAAGCCTGTTCCGTTGTCCGATACAAAGAAAACGTTAGAACCCTGGTGGAGTGTATACCCAACAGTAATTTTACTGATGTCTTTCTTTCGACTGTACTTCCACGCATTGCCTATGAGGTTGTCGAGTAAAATCTCGACTAACGATGCGTCGCCTTTGGCGGGTATATTGGGTTGAATTTCAATTTTGACGGTTCTTTCGGGTTCTTGTTTGCTCATGTCGGCAATAATGTCGAGACTCAATTTCGATAGATCAATACTTTCTTTGACCAATTCTTGTCGTGTGACTCTAGACAGCTGCAGCAAATTAGTAATGAGTTGAGACATCTTGAAGCTACCGACTCGAACTCTGGTTAAGTAGTCGTGTGCGGTGTCGTCTAGTTGGTCACCATAGTCTTCTTCAAGGGCTCTGCTGAAACCTTCTATGATTCTCAATGGTGCTTTTAGGTCATGAGACACGGAATAACTGAAGGCTTCTAACTCTCGATTGGCAATCGCGAGTTCTTTGGTTCGTTCGTATACTTTTTGTTCAAGGTCGTCTGTGTGTTGTCTTATTAACTCGTTTTGATCAGAGATGGTTTCGAGCATTGTGTTGAATGCGCTGACTAATTCTCCGATTTCATCGTCGTTATGTTTTTCTGCTCTGCGCGAGTAGTTATGATCTCTAGTGACGGATTGAGCAATACTTTGCAGTTGGAATAGTGGGTCAGAAATAAAGCGTTGAATATAACGTGAGAAAAAGAAGGCGGCTATCAGTATCGAAATTGATAAGCTTAAAACCGATGTTATCGTCGCTACAATTTCTGTCCTTAGTTTTTCGGTCGAGGTGCGAATGTAGATTAAACCTTCTTCTTGGTTGTCAACTAGAATAGGTTCAGAAACATGGAAGTCATTTTCGATGAAGCCAGTCTGTGTCAACTCAGGTGAGTCAGGGCATAATAGTGCTTTTTTATTCAGTTCGTAACTCGCTAGTAGTGCGCCCTCAGCATTATAGGTACAGCCGATTTTTACGCCTTCGTGTAGTGACAAGCTAGAGATTGTTTCGCCCAGGGCATAACTATCTGCGAATAATATCGCCGCGTTACTTCTATCCGCGATTATTTTAGTGATAGTGGTGAACTCGTCAGACATTTGCTGTTTGAAGGTACTATAACGTTGATAGATGAGTAAGGAGCTCAGTACGAGTACGGTAGACAAAGTGATAAACATGATAAACATGGTTAGCTTTGTTTTTATGGGGAAGTCTCTAAAATTTATCATAATTTATTTGACCACCTGGTTTGCTAGTTCAAGTAGTTTTGAGCTAATGGTGAGTTGGTTATGTGTGGCTTTGCCTAGGTTTATGTCGAATCGAATAACATTGCCTAAGGTTACGAAGCCTATCGTTCCTCCCTGTACTGCAAAATTTGGAATACTGCTAACGGTAAGAGTGGGTGATTCGCCTAATTCGGTGATGATGTCGCTTAGGAATTTTTCTTCAGATGTCCCGATGAATAGAACGGTACATTGGTCGCTGGGGCTTAACGTTGAAATCGTTTTTACATGCAGTGAACGGCCGTGTATAGGTCTTTGTTCAAGTAGTTTGAATTTATCGTTGCCAGGGTCTTCGCCCAGAAGGCACAAGCGAAATTCCGTTTCGTCTGTTAGCTCTGTTGGCCACGAAATGAATTTGATGAAATTATATAAATATGCTGCTTTCAGGTCATGTATTGATTTGGCAGAACAAACGGCGCTGAGAGCGAGGATGGACAAGCCAAACAATATATGAGGCAGTATTTTATTGTTTAAGTATCTAAGCATTGATCCAGTGCATGGGCGGAACACAAGAGTTACGCAAATAGTTTTGGTTATAAGGTTGTACGAACTTATATTTATTTTACTGAGTCGTCAAACTTTACCGTTAGACTGTTGTTTTCTTATCTGATGAAGCGACTTTTAAAACTGTTGCCTGTGAAGTTTAACTTTATAACTCGATGGACCGGCAGATTGTTTTGTATGTATTTGTTAAAGCGTTTTTACCTAGCGTCGGGTGTTGATGCTTGTTCGAGTTTGTCTTGATGATCAACTCCTGCCGTCAGAATTAAAATGGCTTGTCACAGACGCTTACAAATTGTTCTATTTTGAAACCTGTTTATGTGATCTGTAGACCGTTCATATATGCCTATATGACTACACTAGTATATTCAACTTTTGTATTTAGGATCATCGTGTGCCAATTGCTACAAAGCTCCATCAGTTTTTTAAAGAGAAGAAACTCTTGCATCAATCGTTACACCATTCTAAAAGTGATCATTTAGGTCACGCTATCGAGTTAGCTAATGCTTCTCCAGAAGTAAGTGCCAAGTGTATACCCCTTATTGATAAGTCTGGGCCAGCTGTGGCGGTTATTTCATTCTTGGCCGATCTGGATTTGGATATTATCAATCAAACGTTTAATCGTCATTTTCAATTTTTAAACGATGCGACGGCCGGTAAACTGTTCAACGATTGCGAGTCTGGGGCAATACCCATTTTTGCTATGGCTTACGGGCTTCCGGTAATTGTTGATGAAGACTTGCTTAATCACGATCATGTATTTTCTGCTAGCGGTTGTTCGAGCACATTATTGAGGGTGCCCGGTTCGGCTTTTCGTGTTGCGATGACTGGCGCGATAAAAGGAAAGATATCTAAGTGGCCGCAGGTTAGTCAGATTAGTATTGGTGATGCTTTGTGTGCGAGCTCGGGCAATATGTCTATTGATGTTGTCGCAAAAAAATTACAAAAATTATATCAATTACCACCGATGCCAGAGACTGCAATTCGTATTATGCATTTGGTTGCAGATCCTGAGTCTGATGTAAATCAGCTATCGAAGTTAATCGAAAGAGATCCTAGTTTGTCTGCGCAAATTATGCGGTATGCTAACTCGGCACTTTTCAACTATCGCGGGTCGCTCAACAGTATTAAAGATGCGGTTAATAAAGTACTTGGATTTGATCGCGTATCTCAGCTTGCAATGGGAATTGCCGCCTCAAAAGCATTTCATATACCCGATTCTGGCCCGTTTGGAATAGACGCATTTTGGACTCATGCATTATACGCTGGTGTATTTGCACAAGGTTTGGCGCTGATGGCGAATCCAGACTTGGCCATTGACGAAAACGAAGCCTATATGGCGGGACTATTGCACAATTTTGGTATATTGCTTATAGGGCACTTGTTTCCCCCTGAGTTCAAGATGCTTAACAAGCTTAGAGAATCGGACGCTGACGCGAGTATGTTTGAAATAGAGCAGCAAGTATTTGGAATGGGCGGGGCGCAAGAATTTATTTCGCTCGGTCATGGCACGATAGGCGCTATTTTACTAAAAATGTGGGGGATGAAGGATTCTGCGGTTAAGGCGGCTGCAATGCATCACAATTTTCACTATCAAGGAGAAAGCGAGCATTATGTTTGTTTGGTCCAGTTGGCTAACTATTATTTATCACAATATGGTATTGGTGACGAATGTTGTAATGTTGATCCAGAGGTATTGCTCGGTAAACTTGGAATTGACGGCGAGCGTGCGAGTGTGTTGGTCGAAACCTCGATAGCACAATGCCAAAGCCTTGACGGCTTGATATGCGAAATGACGGCCTGAGTATTTACTTCCCTTATTCTCAGGCTTCCACTAACACCCTCTTGGTCGTATAATGCTGCGTCTTGTTGATCGCAGAATTCAAATACACCGATCCAATGCATATGATTATCTATTCTTAGTGCTCTTTTAACTTGTTGATAGTTAGGTGAAAACTCGGAAGTTTAGGGCTGGCTTGTTACATTGTCCGTATAGGAATAGATGGGTTGTCGCGTTGGCGAAGTCGCTCAGATTTACATACGTTATCTGAGTTTGGCATTTTAGATACTTGCAAATTCAAATTAGGGGAGCAATCCATATATGAAATTAATCTTGTTAGGCGCACCCGGTGCCGGTAAAGGCACTCAAGCCCAATTCATGTCAGAAAAATATAATATTCCGCAAATCTCGACGGGAGATATGTTAAGAGCAGCCGTCAAAGCGGGCTCACCTTTGGGAATCAAAGTAAAAGAAGTTATGGCTTCTGGTGGTTTGGTTTCAGATGAAACGATTATTGAACTGATCGATGAACGAATTAAACAAGACGATTGTGAAAACGGTTTTTTGTTTGATGGTTTTCCGCGAACAATTCCTCAAGCTGAAGCCTTGAAAAAGCAAAAGATTAATATCGATGCAGTGGTAGAAATTAGTGTTCCTGACGAAGAAATCGTCAACCGTCTTAGTGGTCGACGTGTTCATGAGAATAGTGGTCGTATATATCACGTTGAGCATAACCCACCCCAGGTGGCGGGTAAGGATGATCTCACGGGAGAAACTCTTATTCTACGTGAAGATGATGAGGAAGAGACTATTCGTAAGCGTTTGTCTGTTTATCACTCTCAAACGGCTCCCTTGGTCGAATACTATTCTTCTTGGTCTGTTGAAGGCGGAGACGAAGCACCTAACTACGTAAAAGTAGATGGTGTTGGACAAATGGATGAGATTAAAAACCAGATAGTTCAGGGCTTAGACCTGTAGTTGCTGATTAAATTTGACTGATACTAATAATGATAAAGCCGGGCAATCCCCGGCTTTCTTTTTGATTCAATCCTATGCCAAATATTCTTGCCCTAGATACGTCGTCTGAAAATTGCTCAGTTGCCTTGTACTCGTCCGATAAAATGAGTTCAGATAGCGAGCATGCGCCTAGAAATCATACTCAGCGAATTTTACCTATGGTGAAGTCAATTATTGCGGATAGAGGTTTGACGCTTGAGCAGATTGACGCCGTTGCGTTTGGCTGTGGTCCTGGGTCCTTTACTGGGGTCAGAATTTCGACCGGTGTGGCACAGGGCTTAGCGTTTGGTTTGGATTGCCCGGTCTTTCCGGTTTCGAATCTAGAGGCTTTGGCAGTACAAAGCTTTCGAAGAACTGGTGCTAAGAATATTCTGGTTGCGTTAGACGCTAGAATGGATGAAATATATTGGGGGCAATTCAACATAGCGCTGTCAGATTCGGACGATTCAATCATCGTGTCGACTAATTCTGGTGAGCATGTCTGTGGTCCTGAAAGTATTGATCTCTCGGTTATAGATGTAGAAAGCGACTTAATTGGGGTAGGGAAGGGAATGGCATATTTGGAGCGGTTTCCTACTGAACTTCAGAAAAATATTTCAGCCTATCATGTTGAGTTTGAGCCAGATGCAGAGGCTATTTGCGAGTTAGCAATGAATGCTTTTATACGAGGTGATCAAGGTCGAATATCAGGAGCGATGCCTTCGTATGTACGAGATACGATTACTTGGAAAAAATTACCCGGTCGCGGCTAACGTGATTGTAAACACGGAATCAACATAATGACTTGGACAGAAGCTGTCATTCTTGCTCTAGTGCAAGGGTTAACTGAATTTTTGCCAATTTCTAGCTCGGCACATTTGATACTTCCGTCTCAAATATTAGGCTGGAGCGACCAAGGGTTGGCGTTTGACGTAGCGGTGCATGTAGGGACATTGTTCGCAGTGGTGCTCTATTTTAGGCGTGAGGTCGGTCAATTGAGCTACGCTTGGTGTCGCAGCATCACCGGACATAGCCAAACTCAAGACAGCCGCTTAGCTTGGTTGATCATACTCGCTACAATTCCTGCGGGAGTTGCTGGTTTGTTACTGAATGATTTTATTAGTGAGAACTTACGTTCTATTTCTGTTATCGCGACGACCACAATTGTGTTTGGTGTTGCACTATTCTTGGCTGATCGTCGAAGTGGCCGGAATCTCGATATCTACTCTATTGGAGTTAAGGCAGCCGTCATTATTGGTGTTAGCCAAGCCCTAGCATTGATACCAGGTACATCTCGTTCAGGTGTGACAATGACTGCTGCGTTATTTTTGGGTTACTCAAGAGATGCAGCTGCTCGGTATTCTTTCTTATTATCTATTCCGCTAATTACCGCAGCAGGTTTATTAAAAGGGATGGAGCTTGTTGAGTCCGGTAGTGAAAACGACTGGTTCTTGGTGATTTTAGGTTCTGTAGTTTCTTTTATTAGCGCTTATATCTGTATACATTGGTTCTTAAAACTCTTAGAAAAGATTGGTTTTATGCCCTTTGTTATTTATCGACTTTTGCTAGGATTCGTATTGCTGGCGCTCATGGTCTTTTCTAGCTAAGATATGGCAATAGTTTGCATAATATTGGGAGTCCTCAAATGGACATTTCAAACTCTCTAATACAGCCTGGCGTACAGAATACGCTAACGGTTAATCGAGACAAAAATCAGGATCTTCCTGAAAATTCTGGTCGACGTGTTCCTGAGCGCGCCTCGAAACAAGAAGAGAGTAGCGACCCTGAGTTATTGGAAAAAGTAAGCAACGAAAAGCAAGAAAATCGCATACAGCGTGATAACGCAATCGAATCGGCTTCGTTAAGAACACAACAAGCCGTGAATAGTTATCAAAGCACGATTGATGCAGCCCAGGAGTTCGAACAGGGTGAATTGGTAGGCATTGATCTTTATATCTAGTGAATCGCATCTTTTGAACTCTCATCTAAGTAATTTACTTTGCATTCATATCGCAAACGGTATCGAGTACTGTGAGGCTGAACTTCTAGCCAATCGTCTCAAACTCTCTTTTTTTAAAGAAGCCGACCGAACTCTGAGCGATATTTCTGAGTTTCCGTACGTGTTGTCCTATACGCATAATTCTCTCAATATAATTCAAACTACTAAGGGGGCTCCTGGTCCAGTCAATGCAAGCTTTGTAGGGGGGAAAACAGCGCATCGATTAAATTTCGGTGGTGGCAAAGGGCAGATGATCGCGAAAGCGGTCGGCTTGAATAAAGGGGTTCAACCTACCATTCTAGATGCGACAGCCGGGCTTGGGCGTGATGCCTTCGTAATGGCATCGTTAGGTTGTGACGTGTTGATGCTCGAACGTTCTCCTGTGGTCTCTGCATTATTGGCTTTCGCCCTAGAAGAGGCAAAAAGTAGTGTTGTATTCGATATTGTCTCTCGGATGTCATTAATTAACGAGAACGCGATTGATTGGTTAGATAGTCAGGCCGAAAGCGTTGCAGATGTTATCTACCTTGACCCAATGTACCCACATAGAGACAAGTCTTCATTAGTAAAAAAAGAAATGCGTTTGTTTCAGGACATCGTTGGTGAAGATATGGATGATGCTCGTCTACTTGAGGCGGCATTAGACAAAGCGGCCTATCGCGTAGTGGTTAAACGGCCCAGAAAGGGAGACATCATTGACGGAGTGCAACCAAGTTTTCAGCTTTTGGGTAAGAGTTGCCGGTACGATTTATATACCCTCAAGCGAATTGAGGATATCAAGGCAAGAATCTAGCTTAAATTATCCGCAGTATTACGCTACGAGCAGCTTGCAATTGCGCCTTTGCCGACACCTTCGTATGCTTTGACTCGATAATGATTATTGTTCTGTTTTGCCAAGCATGCACTCGCAATATGTTGTGCGATGAGCTCAACGGTAGAGTCACTGTCAATGATATACACGCGTTTGGTCGGTAGGGTGACGCTGAACTTACCTTGTTGGCTGGTATAGCAAAATGTTGTGTGCGCTTTTCCGTCAATTTCGCGTTCGTCGCTTATGTCTTCTCTAGTGCCAATATATATGTTTCGGAAACAGGCTGACCAATAATCTTCTAGGGTTGTATTTCGTTTATGGTTTTCGTAAATTTCTATTCTTGACCTGTGACCGTGAACGATACGCTGGCAGTTTCCGTCGTGTTTTTTTAATCCGTGACTGTAATGATAATAAGCACCGTCTATGGATTCTTGTGATAACTTAATCTGCACCTTAGAAACGTTATTTGGTAGAGCGTCTAATATAATTTCTTCTAAATAAGTCGCAATTGACTTTGGGTTGATGGTCTTCACATCTAGAATCAACACTGAATCTTCAGGTGAGATGTGCTGGTAACTGCCCATAACGTTGGTCCAGTTTAGCTCGCAGTTACCGTTTTCTGATGAAATCTCAAGGCATTTGACGTGCTTGGATATCACAAAGCGATGGTCCATCTCTTGATCAATAATTGACTTGATCTTCTTTTTGACATGACCAAAATCAAATACCATTCCCTGATCATCAAGCTCGCCTGAGAGTTCGATATCAACAATCCAACTTTCTCCTAATATTCCTCTTTGGGAGTCGAAATAAGAGAAGTCGATTACGCTTAGATTTTGTACAAAAAGCTGGTTCATTTATTAGCCTAACATCCATTCATGTGTCTTAGTCGCGCATAGTCTACCAAAAACCGAAGAGGTCATGCTTCTGGTTTTTGTCTTTTTGTAACATATTGCAGTTTTGCCTTGTTAAATCAATCAATTGGATTAGCCTTAATAGACTAAATGAGAAATAGTAACGCATACTTGAATTGATGACTGATAACAAAACCAACCTTAATCAGATAGACCTGTTGTTCTCTGAGATTACAAACGAGTGCTCAAGCGCTGTACGTGACTCTGTTCAGCGTGCGATACATGCCTGCGCGGTCGATCTATATCAAACCTTGGAAAATACTGAAGATTGGCTTAGAGCCGACTATTCCATTGCTATAAACCTGCTTGAATCTAATGACGAGTGGTTTGCGGCTCAAATATCAGCATCTGTCATTGGAACACTCAAAAAGAACCATGTTGAAAAGTTGTCAGCCAAGCCGATAAAAAAACCGTCGCCATCGAAGAAAGAAGGGAAAACTCGAAAACTTGATGACCTAAGCTTGGTTTCGAAAGGCGAATTTGAAGACTGGCTAACCGCAAATAATGGAATCAAATTTCTCGAAGGCGAGCTTTCTTTTGAAATTCATGAAGTTACTGAAGTGCTAAGTGCGTTAGCAGGGAGGTTGTTTGATGAAGAAACCGTTGCTATTGGGCCAACTGTTATTTTTACGGCGCTAAAGAAATCCATTGATGAGTTGGAAGTTCCAGCGGTTCCTCAGTCTGTTGTATACAAAGCTGTCGCACGCAGTATGCACGATGACTTGAAATCGCTCTATGAAAAAATAATGCATATTGTTGAACTGGCCGGATTCGACTACAGAAAATTGGTTGCCATTTATCGTTCCCGTACTGAATCAGCGATACCTAAGTTGGACAAATCTGACAATAACGTAGTCAGCGCACACAGCAAGAACGAAGACAATAAGAGCACGCCTAAAGTAGAAGGTTCGGCCTCAAATGGTGGCAATGATCATCCCGGTGGTGGGGGTAACCAGCACTTCGGGGGGTCCAGTGCTGATGTGCCTGATTCTTTCGAATATGATCTGGGTGTGATTCCTCAAGTCGCGGCAGGAGGTGCTACAGGCGGTGTTGTCGCGCATGCAAGCGGAGGCGGGGAGCATACTAGACCGGAGTCTCCATCAGGGGCGAGCTCTGTTGGGCACATTGAAACAGTTAATACGCTTTCTAGACTAAACGCATCTGTAAGCTCTGGAGGAACACTTAAGTCTAAGCGCTATTCAGAAGAAAATAGTGATTCAGGGCGAAATGAATTAGTAGACAGTGACGGAACAAATCAGTTAATTGGTGCAATTAGTCAACTTCAGATTACCAATGGTGACGCAGAAGCTGTTCAGCATTCTAATTTGCGAGCTTGGATTCAAAATGGCTTAAATGGGATATCCGGCGAACCTCTCAGTCTATCGAACGTTGAATCAGAAAAAATTGACGTCACAGATCGGTTTTTTGAAGTTATTGTCGACAAAGTGGGGGTCAGCGGCGTCCTCGAAAAATGGCTGGATAAACTAAAACTTACCATTTTGAAAATCGTTTTGAGAGATGAAACATTTTTCTCCGACGTGTCTCATCCTGCTCGTCAAATGCTTAATAAACTGGCACAACTTTCTTCGAACGAGCGTGCTGAAAATAAGCGTCTTGAAAAAATCATCGAAAACTTCATAGATCGAGTCATTTCTGACTTTGATGACGATGATGATGTAATAGAAAACGTACTTGAAGAGCTAAACTCTCTACTCGAAAGGCAGGCTCAGGCCTACCAAAGAAATTCCGACCGAATTGCACGTGCCTACGAAGGTAAGCAAAAAGTCGCAGATTCGCGTTTGAAGGTTGTGAGCGATTTAAATAATTTGTTGCAGGGCGAGCAAGTACCTGTGGTGTTGCTAGAGTTGATTGACAAAGCCGGTTGGCGGGAGCATTTGGCTTTCGTTTGTGTTCGGGATGGACACGGAAGTAGAACGTATAAAGAAGTACTTAATGTCGTTGACCTAATCCTTAATTGGTTGGGTAACGAAACAGATCATTCCGACAAATGGGCTATCGAGTTAGAAATGGAGCTAGAGGCTCCCTCTCTTATAGAACTGATTTCAAAGGAATTAGCCGTTGTTGGTCAAGTGGGATACGAGTCAGTACTTAAGCGCCTAGAAGATTGCTTATTCAATAATGTCGACCCTTTATTAGTAAAGGTCGAACAGTATGAGTGGCCTTACGATAAATCTGAAAAAGATATTCGAGATTTATGTCCTGAGTCGGGTGACCCGGTTCAAAGTGGGCATTGGTATAAACGAATAATTACAATGAAGGTTGGTGATTGGGTTGAAATCGTTGATGAAGATGGCCGGTCCAGATGTTTGAGATTAGCTTGGTCTGGTAGTGAGTCGTTCAGGTTTGTATTTGTTGACAGCCAGGGAATGAAAGACGTTGATGTGTCCATTGAAGGTCTGGTGGAAATGTTCAAAGATAACCGAGCGAGCTTTGTCGGTCACGAAGACATTCCCTTGGTGGATCAAGGGCTGCATCAGATGGTTCAATCGGTTTACGAAGAACTTTCGAGTCAATCAAGTTGTGACGTGTTAACGGGGCTGCTTAACAGGCAAGCATTCGAACGCGGGCTTGAACAGAGTATCTCTGGCGCTGTGACTAATGGCACCCAAGCATCTCTCATCTATATAGACATTGACGAGTTCAATCTGAATAACACCAGCTATGGCCATCATGCGGGTGACGCCATTTTAAAACATGTTTCTCAAGTCATAAAAAATAATGGACTTGAAAATGCATTTTGTGGACGACTCGGGGGTAACGAGTTCGGGATGATTCTAACGAACTGCTCCTCTGAAAGCACGATCGAGGTTGCAACGTTAATTTGCAATGGCGTGAGAGAAAGCGCTTTTTTCTGGGAAGAGAATCGAGTACCAATTAGTGTCAGTATAGGTATTGCGGACTTTGAGTTGGAAATGGATTCCTATGACTCTGTCATGAGAAAAGCAGGCTTGGCGTGTGAGTCATCAAAGGCTAACGGTCGAAATAGGGTCACCAGCTACAAGGAGCAGGATGATGATCAGAAAAAACGCGACGAAATGCTCAAATGGGTCAAGCGTTTGGATGATAATCTTGATGACTTGCTGACACTTAGGTGTCAGGAAATCAGGCCTGTGGTTGATGGAAAGAATGGGGTAGCGGCCCAATCGCACTATGAAATATTGTTAGGCGTTAAACATGCGGGTCAGGTATTGCCTCCTTCAATGCTTATTGAAGCGGCAGAGCATTATGGTCGAATGGCAAAAGTTGATCGTTGGGTCATTAATCAAGTACTAAGGTGGATGGAGTCGAACGAAGCCATAGTTGCAAAATCTGAAGGGTTTTCGATCAATTTGTCAGGCAACTCAGTTAGTGACGATAGCTTTCTTGAATTTATCTTGGGGGAATTTTCCTCAACGACAGTTTCACCTGAGCTTATTTGTTTCGAAATCACTGAAACCGCAGCGATTACCAATCTTGCAGATGCTACCGAGTTTATTAGAGTGTTAAAGCAGACTGGCTGTAAATTCTCTCTTGATGATTTTGGCTCCGGTTTATCCTCGTATGCATACATACAAAAACTACCCGTAGACTACATAAAAATAGACGGCATTTTTATCTGCAACATTGATACAAACCCTCAAGACAAAGCTCTGGTCAAATCGATTAACGAGTTGGCTCATTTTATGGGAATGAAGACAGTTGCTGAATATGTTGAAAACTACGATATTCTAGAGGTATTGAAAGAAATTGGGGTAGACCACTCCCAGGGATTTGGTATCAAGAAACCCATGTTACTTTCAGAGCTCAATTAATTCATGCCATTAACCAATCCTTCCTAAACACTTCTTGCTCAATACATTCTATCTATCTGACACATTTATAATGCTCTGAACAAGACCCATCGTTTAAGCTGCTGTCTCTAATCGGACTTTTTTTGAACAATTTGTGGTTAATTGCTTCTTCCTTAATATAAGATGATCATTATTGATTGTTCAAAAGGTGTATTGATGTGACGAATTTGAAACTGGAAGACGTCGTTATCTCTGGAATTAAATCGCCTGTATTATCTAAGGCGCCAGAAGGTAAGGAAGATGATTCTGAGGCAGTTGTTTATATACATGGAAACCCTGGTTCTAGTGCTGATTGGCGTGATTTGGTTATTCAAACTGGTGAGTTCACAAGGGCTATCGCACCAGATATGCCTGGATATGGTAAAGCCGATCGCCCCAAGAATTTTCCTTATACGGTAGATAGTTTCGCTCGTCATATTAATGACATTCTAGATTATCTTGAGATAGAGAAAGTACACCTGGTATTGCACGATTTTGGTGGTTGTTGGGGAATGCAGTTTGCCAGCAACCACCCTGAAAAGGTGCTTAGCTTAAGTGTTATAAATATAGGGGTCGCACCGGGTTATCAATGGCATACTTATGCTCGAATATGGCGAACACCTATATTGGGTGAGCTCTTTCAACTTTGTGCGACCCGTTCTGGGTTTAGAATGCTACTGAATCGAGACAACCCAAAGCCTTTCCCGCGAGAGTTTACTGATCGTATGTTCATTGATTCGGATTGGGGGTTAAGCCGGGGGATGTTGCGTCTCTATCGCTCAGTTGATGATATGGGTGCCTTATCCGTATCGTTGGGTGAGAGTCTAAAGCACCTCAACTTGCCTTCGATGGTGCTTTGGGGTGAAGGCGATAAATTTGTATCGCCGGATTATGCTGAAATACAAAAGGACTATTTTGACGCTGAAGTACATTTGCTACCCGGTTGTGGTCACTGGCCAATGATAGATGAGCCAGACCTGGTAGCAGGGTATTTGATACCGTTTTTGAGAAAGCAGTCCGACAAGGTGTTGCGCGAGAACAAAGAGCTTGTTGAAGCGTTTTTGGTTGATATGGTTTAGTGCCAGTGAAAATGTAGTGGTGTGAACTAGTTGCCTACGAATCAAGTGCGAAAAGGGTGATGGATTCATCGTTGGCTGGTGCGTCTGAGTAATGAATGAGGTCGTTTCGACAAATCGGTTTAGTTACTTTTTCAGTCGTAGAGACAGAAAAGAAATTATCGATATAACTATCTAAAATAGAGCTGTTGTCTGATGTCTTGTTGCCTGGGCCGTTGTAGATTGTGTCTTGAGACTCTTCTTCAAATGCAACAGTGAAATTATGTTCTAGTTCGGTTGACTCTTCGACGATGATGGCTAAGTCGGCTTCAGGGGCCAATAATTCATCTAACGTACAGTCAAATTCAGCCTCGTTCTTTGTAGAATTTAACGTAGAAGGTGAGACGTTCGCGACAGGTGTTAGCAATTCATGGAGCGTAATACCTGCCTCAGATTTATGGGCGTTAGGTTCTTCTACAACGATTGCAGAATCTCTTTCTTGTGCAGGAAGAGCTTCGTAAATAATTTCCGCGTCAGGATCTGATGAGATGGAAACTTCTAGTTCTGGTATCTGGTTAAAATAACATGTTGCAGCTTTTGGTGTCTGTACTGGGCTGCCGGTGTAACTACCTATTTTATTAATAGGCGCGGCTTGTAAAACCTTACGATTTTGTTTTCTGACTTGGCGTTGTTTTTGTCTTATTCTAATTTTGTCTTTCTGATTCGACACAGAAGATAATATGAAGTGTTTTCTAATTTGAAATAGCGCGAAAAACGCTAAAAGAAAATACATGGTTTCGAGTGAGTGGACAAAAATTGTATTCAAAGTCATTCTGCTCGCCTAAGAATGAAGCACTTTTATTTCCTGGTCTATTGACCAGATATACCTGAGATCTTGCTCAGCGTTCCTATTTTCAGCCTAGTTGAAGAATTCGAAAGTGCATCATTTTGTTACAGATGTTAACTTCTTGTAATTAACGATTACCCTACGTCACACATTTTGTAAAACAAATGTGCCTGATTTAATACACGCAAGGGCATGATTGGTTTATTCATGCACTGATACTTTCCTGCCACCAATCTAACCCCACATTCTTTAAGTTGTCACTAGAAGGTAGGTGGATGATTCGACAACTATTCAAACGTAATGATTATCGGAACGATATGCTATTCGTTGACTTTGAGCAGTATGGGTTACCGGGTACTAATTTGGCGGAGATATGACCTACTGACGCTCTAATAGTACTGTCTTATTGAGTGGAATAGGTTTTTAGTGTGACCGTTGTCTCAAATATGTTCTTAGGTCGTGCCGCTATTAGGAAGAGTAATAGGTTAGTTCATGCTGATATCTTCTATATGCATCACTATTCAGGCCTCATCGAATATCAATAATTTGCAGGCTAGTGGAGCTGACAAAGTGACAGCAGAAAAACAACAACAATTGCTGTATCTATCTGACATGAGAGTTTTTTTTGTCGGACAGGCAAAGGACACACTAACTTTTTCCAGTACAGCAACCAATATCGTCATATCCCTCGGAAAACAAATAGAACTCACACGAGGAAAGGAACTAGAAAAAGTCCGCGCAAAGTCGTTTTTGATTCCCGCTGATTCTCCGGCTTCGATTGACGCAGGGAGTGAGACTATCGTTATTATTGTGCTAGATTTCCTTGGAGACAATTTAAGAAAACTCAAACTCAACATGTGCCAAGTCGATATGACATCGCGTGGTGGCGGATGTTATTGGGACTTACGCGATGAAGAAAAATTCATTTCGATCGTATCAACTCTACGATACAGTGAACTTTCGGCAGATATTGTTTTCGAGCATGTAGACAATTGGGTCGGTGGTTTTGTCGTTAAAGGAAGTGGAACTTCGAGAGACTTCAGAATTACTAAGGCTATCAACTACATTCGAGCGAATTCTGCGCGACAGACCAGTGTAGAGGAGCTAGCGAGTCACGTGTGCTTATCGGTTCCGAGACTGACTCAATTATTCAGGCAGGAAGTTGGTGTGCCTATCAGGAGAATGCGGCTATGGCACCGAATTCAAGCTGTCGCGATTTATTTTAGCGAAGGGATAGGGTTAGGCGAAGCAACCTTGTTGGCCGGATTTTCGGATTATGCTCATTTTTCGAGAAGTTATAAGGAGGTTGCCGGGCTTACTCCATCTAAAATGTTTTCTGATGGTGTCAAGGTTGTGGTGCTAGCTGGAGATCGATCGTTGAAAGCTGCTAGCTCTCATCGCTCTTTATCTCTGGATGTTTCTAATGTCAGGGAAAAAAGCACCTTAGTCTCCTAAGTAGAACTATTTCGTCGTAGTGAGAAAAAAAGCCACCCCTGAAAGCCGATAGAAAATTGGGGTGGCTGTGCTAATACACCTACTGCAACTTTAGGTTTGTATTCCTGGTGACAGGAATCAGTTCAATAATACGCCAGCGCAAATTTTTGAGTATGAACAAACGAATGATTTTTATGTTTGTGTATTGATTTAGTGTCAAACGGTGTTAAGGCGGTTAGTTAGGAGGAGAAGGTTGGTTTGTTAAAGGGTCATATTTTACAAATTTTCATTAATATCATCAGATTATTCATGTCGAAGGTAGCCTATATCAACTTTACTTTATATACGTACAGAAGATATTAGAATCAAAGAGTATATAGATTAAGGGGAGCCGTACTTTGCAATCAGGTGACAAGAAAATTCAAGACCCAATAGTAAGAGAGGGCGAGCAAACCAGCGTTCACTTTCGTTCAGACCGTTTTTACAAAATTGATGGGAAGTTCTTTTTTTCTACGAGAGAAGGTTCCGAAATAGGGCCGTACCCTTCAAAGCTAGAGGCTCAAAAAGGCCTCGACCGTTTTGTTCAATGTATTGAGTCAGGGAAAGATTCTATTTATGCCAAACGAGTAGCATTGTCAGATACATGGGCAATAACTAACTTTCAGTAGTTCTGCCCACAATCCTATGTTCATAGGTTTCGTTTGTTGATCTAGGTCTCGTTTTTATTTTGCACATATTGCGTTGTTAGCGTATACCCTTTATCGGGTGACCGTGACGCTAGTGTTGTTTGGGAAGGGTATTTCTATTGGTTTCACTGATTCGACTTCAGAAAGAGTTCTGATAGTGGCCGCTACCTCGTCAATTGTATCGGTATTGTGAGCGTTAAATTGAACAATATAAATGCCTTTTTCTGGTAGTCCCATTTTGCGTTTGAGGCTAACATTCATCCTTTTTGATCTAATGCGACTCAAAGCTCTTCTAAACCGTCTTTTAGACACTCCCTTTTTGACCATCACCTTCACGCTTTCAGCAGATATTGCGGATTCGGATCTAAATCGAATTTCACCTGACGCTGAGTCTTCTTCAACAGCCGAGATGACTAGTACATACTTTCCTCCTTTTGATTCATCAATTTCAAGAAGCTTCTTGATGGTTCTTGATGAGATGGAGGGTGTGCGGAGGGCTGTAGGCATTTCGTTGATGATTGATTCATCAAGGATCTTGGCGTCTGGGTAGTAAAGTGATATTAGGTCGTCATAGCCTTGTAGTGCTGCATAAGGTTGCGCGGCAGTAATAGCGGCTGCTGTGCAGAGGCAGATCGTGGC
>Ga0209495_1001142_pt1 | contig 19079 bp, 15 predicted proteins | sample EN1Hudsemesocosm_FD_184629 | JGI IMG/M metagenome (GOLD analysis project Ga0209495, IMG submission 184629) | Methane-oxidizing microbial communities from mesocosms in the Hudson Canyon - EN1E Hudson Canyon (SPAdes) (version 2) | ecosystem: Environmental > Aquatic > Marine > Cold seeps | place... | reverse complement strand
CAAAATAACGCGGCGGTAAATCCAAATCCAAATCAAACTTACACACATAATCAAACTGACTCACATCAATCTGATCATAGCCATGATAAAACGCCTCAATCACACCAGGCCCCACACTACGATGCCCGCGATCTTGCCGAGTAATTATCTGTATAAAATTGTAACGACTCGCATAATCCGCCAATATATCTGGCGTATCATCTGTAGATCCATCATCCACAATCACCCACAAATCAGGCTGAATGCTTTGTGCAACAACGCTATCTAACGTTAACTTCATATAATCCGCTTCATTGCGGCAGGGTGAAACTAATAAATACGACATTTTTAATTCACTTTTTTAGTTTTTTTGATTAAAGTATCCATGAAAAGTTTATAGTTCCCATGCTCCAGCGTGGAAACTCAGCCCAGAACGCTCCAGCGTTCCGTGACGCAGGAGCGTCACAAACTGCATTCCCACGCAGGAGCGTGAGGAACGATAATATTCATTAATACCTCAGATACTTTGTAATAAAAATGAAGAAACTACTAATCTTAATACAATTATTCACTAGTAATTCCTCGGTTCGCTTAATTAGGTGTTAAATCTAACACTTTATCAATATCATTGATGTTAACTCTAAATCCATGTGGCTCCTCATCTCCAACAACAAACCCCCACCTTACACCAACCGCATCACACCTTGGTCTAAAAGCACTCTGAAAATGATAAGGAGGCTGTAATGTCAGCATTAGTCCTCCTCTTTTCAGTGCTAAAAACCCATATGCCAGCTGACTTCCCTCGATACCAATTACAATTGAACAATTCAATATTTGCTGCAGAATATCATGCGCCGAAAGCTTCGATGGATCTAATATTAAAAATCCTTTTCCTGAAAGGTACTCAATGATTTCATCTTCATTAGTTAGCCCCCGCCCTGAGCTGTACTTTTCACCTCGGCCGATATACACCATACTATTATCAAACTTCTCCTTGATGTTTAGCCTAATAGATGAGCGTAATTTCTCGCATCTTTGTCGTTTATTTTCGTTGTACCCTATATCATTCGTCATGTACAAATTTTTTATATGTATAACACCCTCACTATATTGCTCATTCAAGTTCAGAAGTTTATTAATTTCAGGCAAATGCTCATAAAACGTATGAGGCTTTATTTTGAGGGGTTCAATATGCATCTCTTGCGCTAAAAGCTCTCTTAAGTTGTCAGCAACCAGCCAATCTCCAAAATACCTTGATCCACTCGATGTACTACAAAGAAACATACTGTCAACGCTTCTCACCAATGCTTTAGTCGGCCGCCCTAAACTACTAATATGTTTAGCAGCAAAATTTTTATATAAATACCCGTTATCATAAATTGCATTTTCAACACGATATACTTCTGTAGCGGAATGTTTCGCTGTAATCATTGTTGCATATTCTATATATTTATCTAAATTTCCAAAATAATTGCCTGTCGCTTTTTCTATTTGTCCGGCTATGGTAACCGCAGCACGCTGAACCCCATCTTCTTTAGCGCATAAGACAGACGAATCAATTGCATAACTTTGAATCGCAGGCATTTTAATTTTAAGGAGTTTAAAAACCATACGCAGAGCATATGCAAATAATCGCTTGTAATAATTTATATTTCTCATAATTATCCCGTTTATTTATTAATACCTATCTCTAATCTCATTACAAGGAACCCCAACAGCCACAACATTACTCGATACACTTTTAGTCACAACGCTATTTGCACCAACAACACAACCTTCATGCAAAACAACCCCCTTCAAAACCACAGAACCACGAGCGACCCAACAATCATTTTCTATTGCAATCGCCTCTATTGAATGCCCTTGTGTTCTAATTAATTCACCTGCATTAATTGAATGATTTGCATCACGGATACTACAATATTCACCGACCAAACAATCATCACCCAACGTTATTTTACTATGCGCAACCAAGATAGATCCTTGATTAATTCGTACATAATCCCCTAATTCAATCAGCCCATCACCTTGGGTTTCTAACACAACATCCCGACCAAAACGGCAATGCTCCCCCCATGTGATATTTCCTGTGCCAATAATATGTATCGCCCCATCAAACTGCGTGCTCACAGGAATAGAGAATTTAACCTGACTCTGTGCCTTTGCTAAATACCATAAACGCTTAAATAACTTTGAAATCGGTGCCGTGATACGAAAAAAAACACTTAAAACTAAACTCAATAACTTAACAAGCTTCAGCACAATTTTTTTCATGTCTCACCTGAAAATCGTTGAATACTGGAATCTAAATCATCTAAAAACAAACAAGCAAACAACTCAATACTCATTGCCGCTCCTAAAAAAGCAGAGGCATCAATTTCACCTGCTTGATGTTTATCCCACGCTTCCTCTAATGCACCCATAGGTAATACATTCCTATCATAAGCACGCTCGCTAAATAACACCGAAAAAACATAATCCTTTAATTCAAATCGAAACCACTCAGAAAATTGACTTGGCGAATCATTACCCAGCAAATCGGGCAAAGGCAAATACTTCCGCGCCTCCTTATACCCCTTCTGCGCAGCTAATGAAGCCCAGCTTAAAGCATAAGGTACGGTCGTAGGCAAACAGGTTCTTTGCCATGCAACCGCCGCAACATCGGGTGCAAACTCTTTTAATACTTGTAAATATAAACGATGCCGCTTACGCCAAACATGAGGCACACAATTAATCGCCGTGATTAAATCCACATCCATAAAAGGCTGCTTCACAGCAAATTGCGTTCTAAATATTTCTGATCCACCTGTCGTTACACGCCTAATTCGATTATCCATTAAAAAGGACATGACCGAATCCATGCTCGTTTCACCCTGGTACTGCGCATACACATCAGAAAACAAATCTTTAGATTCCCTTGCCATCACACTTAAAGAGTCGCTTTGTAAATGCTTAAGCGCACCACTTAACCGCCAAGACCAAAGATTATTTGCCACATCCGTTTGATCAACATTATTAAGCCATACAGACTTAATAAAATTCCCTCCAAAAGCAACATCTCCTGCAAAACCATCTAATAAAGTAAAATTACCATCTTCTGCCAAGCGATTAACATAAGGCAACACATGAAAATTAACCACGGGCAACTGCCCCTCAGTAATCCACACACCTTCATCCGCATACTGCTGTAAATAATCACCCGAAAACTCAAAAAAATCATGCTCGCATTGAATTTTTTCAGCCGTTTTCTTTGCATAAATTAAATCACGACAATCAGCCACACCCCAAGTATAGGCATGTACTGATTTATTTTGATTCGCCAAGCCTAAAATAAACCGAGAATCTAAACCGCCACTTAAAGGCACCGTCGCTATCTCACAACCCGCTGTTGCCCGCTGTACCGACTGGCTTAAAGCCTCACCGATAGACTCAATGGCAGTTTTTTTATTAATCGAAAAATCTTGTTGATATCGGTATTGCCAATATTGATGCTGTTTTTTTCCATTGGCACTCAACTCAAGCACACTACCAGCGGCTAAAGTTTCCACGCCCGCTACCAAAGTCTGATTACCAACCAACTCACCAATGGATAACATCATCGCGACAGCCGCTTTATCTAACTCTGGCTTAACCGGTAAAACCGCCAACAAAGCTTTAATTTGCGTGGCAAATAAAATAGCGTCTTTATAAGCAACAACATACAAAGGATGACGGGCGAAATGATCATTAACAATCAAAAAGCGTTGCTGAGCCACATCCATTTGCGCCCAAATAAAGCCACCGCGCAATAAAGCAATTTGTGCATCATCCATTGTATCTAAACGCGGCATAGCACAACCAGACTCAAACTCACCCACTAAGCCAATTGTACTATCATCAGACTCATAAACACTCTGCTTATCAGACGGCTGACTGATAACACCTAAGCCCCCCCAAGGCTCTTGAAATGATACCTTGGCACCAGAAACAACATAACTAGCCTCTAACATAGTTGCTAAGGTTTCGGAGGGTAACTGCTTTTTAAAATCAAAATAACCGACAATGACAGACACTAAAAAATCCCCTAACTTTTATTATTTATATTCAATTAACTTACTTTTCTTACCCAAGGCATGATTAAGAGCATATTTAATCTGCCCAACTGCTTGCGGGAATTTTACTAATACACAAAAGTAACCATAAACCCAGCCCTCTTTTTTAGCAATCCGCGCTACCTGTAGCGGGTAAATAAAAAATAGCCATAAAAAGCTAAGTTGTAAAAAACTTAACGAAACAATAACCGTCGGTAGCAATAGCCCCCAGCCAAAAATCCTAATATTATGCTTACGCCAATAATGCTCAGAAAACTGTCGATTTTTCCAGCACACCTCAGCAAAGGCATGCCCTGTTCTTACTGCTCGCTTATACCATTGATAAAAACTATGTATATTCACATCATGCCAAACCATTTCATCAGCTACACTTAGAATTTTCCACCCTGCCCGCCTTAAGCGCAAACAGAGTTCAGGCTCCTCGCCTGCGATAAGCGTTTCATCATACCCTTGCACTATATTAAAAACTTCCACCAACATAAGCGCATTACCACCACATGTTTCTGCATAACCCGGTGTCACTTTCCAACCTTGATTCGCCTCATAATTATATAATGAAGCTTCTGGGTAGCGCTCTTTACACCGACCAAAAACAACGGCTAAGCTTTCGTTTTTAGTCTCTTGCATAAAAGCTGACAAAGCATTTTCAAACCAGCCTTCTATAACCTCACAATCACCATCGATAAACTGCACATACTTAACATCTGGATAACAGGCTAGTAAATGGTTAAATCCTGTATTCCTCGCTCTAGCTGCCGTAAAATGTTGACTCATATCAAGATCAACCACATTAACGCCAATACTTTTAGCAAAAACAACACTATCATCCGAAGAACCAGAATCCACATAAACAATGGCGCTTATCAAATGAACAACAGAGTTCAAACATTTTTTCAGCCGCTCTCCCTCATTGCGCCCAATCACCACAACGCCTAATTTTTTCTTATCCACTCACTTCCCTACAATTAATGGTAAACATATTCTATATGTTAATATACAAACATAAGCCATAAAAAACAAATTCATTAGCCTTATAGCAACCCAATAGTTTTATATTTAAAATTCATATAACATTAAGAAACACCGTCATTCCTGCATGCTACCCGGTCAAGCGTGGGCACAATCCTTAGCAGGAATCTATCATAGTCACATCGGTTATTTATTTTCCATTCGCAAGGTTAAAACCTTCGCCTTTCAGGCGAACAGATTTATCTCTTACCGGTGTCGCAAGTGTTAGAGTTTGGTGAGTCGTATGATTTGTGAGTGTTGAGCTAACAAGGGCAATCACAAGGGATTGCCCGTACGGTTTTGTATTTATTTTTGTAGGGGTGCCCCTCGTGGGTACCCGCAAATTATAGTGATGAATGAGTTAGGTTGTTTAGTAAAATTGATAAGCTGCCCCCATTAGCTAACACCTTGTACCAAAGTACAATAACCACTTAGCATTAGTTATTGATATAATCACATAAAAATTATTACACTCACCATTCGAGGTAAAGTCATGAAACTTAAATTAATCCCCCTACTTTTAGGTCTTGGCCTAACCACCAGCCTTTCAGCCGCCACAGAGCGCATGTGTTTTGGTCAGGTTCCTATAGAAGCCACCACAGACCTAGTTGCAAAAATAACCATTGCAGAAAATGAGTATTTTACAACCAACAAATGTAAGCGATATTTTTCTTATTACGAAAAACACGTAGATTTCCCTAAAGAAGACTGTGCAATCAATAGCGACCAATTATCTTTAGATAAAGGGTACGCACCATTTCCTGTATTTTTACGCGGCACAGATTCAACCAGCAGTAAAAATAATATTGCATCCTACGATTGGGAAATAAAAAACACGACTACGAACGAAGTCTTAACCACATACAATGCCTTCAATGCATCTTATATATTTGATGAGCCAGGCGAATATAACGCAACCTTAACCATTACTGATAAAGATGGCACACAAAGCACAGATACAAAAAACATTACTGTCTGGGCGCGTGATGGAAAAGACTATTTTGTAGATAGCGAAATCGGTGATGATAGATTTAATGGCTTAGCACAAATACCTAATGATAATTGCGATGCCAATACAGCCCCACTTAACTCTTGTTCTGGCCCGTGGAAAACAGCCACTAGGGCATTAGGAGAAATGGCACCTTATCAAGTTATCAATTACCCTAATGGAGAATACACGGTAGATAATATTTGTGCTACCACTGAAACGGTTGATATTGTTCGCTATAAACAAGGAAATTTCAAAATATTCAGAAGCAGCACCTTTGTAGAATCAGCGGCCTTAAAAGATAAAAACGGTCAGTATTTGCCTGTTGTCCCTACACAATTATGTAGCACAAAAGTAGCTACGCGCCGCACAACATTAAGACCTGGGGATCAAGTTTTATTTAATCGCAGCCAGCAATTCAAATTAGAAACTGCCATAAATTCTATACGAAAGTACACAACCGTAGGAGATGGCGTTACCTATAACTACGAAAAATTAGTAACCGCATCCACTGTAACTGTAGGACATTGGAGTCAAGCAAAAGGGGTTCACTTTGGCGCTTACGGGTCTGGAAATACTCCACTTATAAAGAATACCGGAAAAACATCAAATACAGCCATCCAGCTACAAGGCTTCGGCATGTTTGGCTTTACCATGACTAATTTAGAATTCAATTTAAAGTCAAGTACCGCAACCTCATTTAACCCTCGTGCTACATTTGTAGCAATGTATGGCAACCCTATAAATACAGCATTTAAACACATCAGTATTAAGGAAATGAATCAAGGTATTCTTGCATCAGTAAAGGAACATGAACCCCAAGGGCTATTCATCTTCAACTCTAACTTTTATGATTCAAAGGTTACGCAGCTTTTTACAAGTACGAGCTTTCAAGATGTTGCCATTATTAATAATAGCTACGACTACTCATATAACCATTTAATTTACAGTAATATTTCTCATGGATTAGTTTACAACAACACCTTAAGCCGACCAGCCTTTGGCCGTACAGCCTTTAGAATTAACGGGGGAGATTTCGAAAATCCAAATAACTATGTTTGGATTTCAGATAATACAATGACAGGCTGGATAGATCCACGTACTAATGCTGAATTTGGTAAGGCATTTGCTGATGGTACTCGCTATAATTATGCTTTAGTGAATATATCCCCTAATAATAAGCTATTAAGACCTATCTCTTTCCATGATATTGTCTTTACACGAAACCAGCTTTCTGACGCTGAGAGTTTTATGACTGTGGGTGCTGGGGAAAACATAAAAATCCACCATAATACATTCCAATCTCCAAACCCTACCGCAACGCCTTATATAAGGTTATCTCCGTTAGCGCATAGACCTCTTAGAAATAACAGTATTAATAACAATAAATTCATTGATAGTGCTAGTATTCAAGATGCAGGGTGGGCCGTTACCGCCTTTATTCAATGGAGCAACTATAGCCATGAAAAATGTACTGACCAATTTAATCATAAGAAAATTAATATCAGTAACAATTCGTTTTACACACTTAACAACCAAAGAAGACTTCTAACTTTTGCCGATATAAAGCAAGGTAGAGACCTAGATGGTGTAGAGCTCCCGGACCTAACCTTAGACCAAGCGGAAGCCTTCTTAAGTAAAGAACTCACTATGCATAACAACCAATTCATTTCAACAAATGAAAACACCCCCACTATACAAATTGGCGGAAATGCACACTCATCTGGAAACGTTAAGGTCAATAACGATACTATTGATTGGTCACAATTCTTTCAGAGTAGTGATAGTAAATACCGACTGTACAACACTCTTAGCCAGTTTACACAGCAAATGGCTGGCGAACTATCATGGACTTCAACAGACTCTATGTCTATCGATACTTTATTAGCATCTAATACGGTAGCAGGAGCAATTACCGAGCCATTAACATGGGATGATCTTATTGTTTATGCTGAAAAAAATAGTATTACCCCTGATCAGTTAGAAGTTATGATTCTTAACCAAGTCCTAGCCTCTAATCCTACTTATTCAATGCCAGGCACTGATTACTCATCGGATCTACCAGTCTTTGATGCAATAGGTCAATGGTTTGCATCAATCCCTTCTTCAATGGCTAGTTTATTCTCCCCAAAAGAAAACAAGTGGAATGATGCAAAACAACTTGCTACCATTAACAAAGTCTCAAATAGTACTATTATGGTAAACATGACGAAATAAATAAACGTATTTCAATAAAAAAGCCCTCTATAGATATCCATAGAGGGCTTTTTTTATGTGTACTACCAATAGATTTTGAAAATAACCAAGAGAGCCCTTCATTCCCGCGTGCTACCCAATCAAGCTGGGCACAAGCTTCAGTAGGGAGCGCCCAATTCTCAACGTAATGCAAGTACGTGCTTTATTTATTGCTTACATTCAACCGTATGAGCAACCCCTTTCCCTTACATCAGTCGCCATAATATGAATTAGCAGGCCTTTGTACTTGTAACTTTAGGTTAGCAGCTTTTCCAACATTTCTAATTAATGATTCCTTTTCATCAAGCCCAAAAAATTCAAGCATATCTTGAACTTTAGAAAGAGAATTTAATTCCTCCAAACCTACCTCATAAAAAGAAATATTTTTATATTTACTTCGATATGCTTTAGCTTGCTCTGCAATCTCTTCAATATACCAACTACAACAATCACGCTCATAATCAATAATGACTTTAGGCGTTTTAGGCTTTTTTAGTCCAAAAAATGTATAAACAATTTTACCTCGGAAAAATTGCTTTAGGCCCAAGAACAACCAATATGTTAATTTAGATGACAATCCATACCTGTTTGGTGGCTTTAAAAAAGGGGTTTTAACCAAAGGCGTATTCATCCATTTACGCCCTACTTTAGATAACGGAGTACACCCGATTCTCAATAAACTTTGTGCAACTTTATGTTTATTCCTAGTGAGAATTACCACTCCTATTTGATCCTGAGGTATATAAGAAGGAATAATCCACCCAAATCCTTTGATAAAACAATGGTTTGTATCAATGTGAACATTACCATTTGCAGTATTTTCATTAATTGTAGTAATTTTTTGTTCCGTCAATTTAACCATTTCACGATTATTTCCTCTTAAATACTCAGACATAACCTTACCATTGCCAATAGGAGCAAGCTCATGAAAAACCTCACAATTCTCCGCACAATGAAACAAGTTTGCTAAATATTCCGTACCACACCTACCTGTACTTATACAAAATATATATTTTATTTTTTTACCATCTGCTTTTTTCACAAGCCATGCTCCTTAAATTACATGTAACCTTAAATATACTTATCTTATCTTGCATAGGTTAATTAATGCGCACTCACTCATTACCGTATGCTCAAGATAAATCAATAAAATATAAAGAGGGCGCTTACAGCCAATATCAACCTACACGATTTTAATAAGTATTAAAATACCGATTACCTAGTCGACATAGTTCCAAACTGTGTTTTAAAATACAAAAACCACAATAAATAACTACGCTTAAAAGCTCCTCTCAGTGAAGCCCCAAATTGCAACTTAACTAATGCCTTGACTAAATTAACACTATCTATAAAAGTAGATAAAAAAAGATGCGTTAATACTGCTACATGCCCTAAATTTTTACGAAAATAAAGTAACTCACTCTCATATTTCAGCACATCTAACTGCTTTCCTGATGAAGATAATTTACCCTCAGTTTTCGCACTCTCGCCACCAATATGTACTACAGTCGTATCTGCATAAAAATGCACCTGCCAGCCTGCTTTTTTTGTAGCAAAACAATGATCAACCTCTTCATAGTAAAGAAAGTAACGAGGATCAAACAAGCCAACCTCATCAATCACTTCCCGCCGAACCAAGTAATAACACCCTGGCACCCAATCACACTCGCGTGGCTCATCATGCCCCCAGTTCATGTTATCAATATCCTGCACACCCTTGAAAAACTGCCGTAAACCAGAACCGCGTAAAAACAAATTCCAAGGCTTAGGGAAATACCGACAAGATGGCTGTAAATCACCTTCACGACCTAGTAATTTTACCCCTAAAACACCACATTCCGTATGCTTATCCATATATGCAATGGTTTTATCGATAGTATCTTCAGACACAAACGCATCGGTATTTAATAACAGAGCATAACGCCCCTGCGCAAAAGGAATACATTGATTGTTTGCCCGACCAAATCCCACGTTTTCATCATTCAAAATCAGCTTACAATCAGAATATTCAGCCCTTAACAACGCAACAGAATCATCTACCGATGCATTATCAACCAAAACAATCTCATGCGTAATATTCTTAGCCGATTTTTGTAAAGCGCCAATACATTCGGACAATAAACCAGCAGTATTATAATTAACAATAAACGTCGTTAAATCCATAATAATTTCACCCAAAACTCCTGAATTTATATATTAATCAATATATTAAAAACTATAACATGGTGTTCCACCACATAACATTAGGCGTATAGCACCTATCTATTCCAAAAAACCAAACACCTAGTAAGTAAGTATTCAGGCACCCCCTAGAAATTTTACCAATCTTTAAATTCCCGAAACGAACTATCAATAGCTTGGAATGGTTTTTTGACGGGGTCTCTGAATATTTACCCTAGTAAAGATATACTATATCTGCTTTTCCTCGAAAATATGTGAGCCAATAAATCCCATACCGCCTAATACCAAAATCTGCATCTTATATTTCCTCTAGTTTATGAACCATTACATACACAAGTTAACCACTTCAACTACGCAAAAAACCTGCTTCGTTAAAGCTACCTCATTGACTTGACGGCTGTCGGGATAAAATTCTTGCCTCCCGAGCGAGCTTGCTGCTCACTTCGGATTGGCGATTTTCCCTGCCGCCTACTGCGGACTAAAAATCATCACTTCGCAAGCTCCGTTTCCATGATTTTCAGCGATAAATACCTATAGAGGATAAATCTGTTCGCCTGAAAGGCAAAGGTTTTAACCTTGCGAAAGGAAAATAAAATCGAATCTATAAAAATTATTTTCACACTAACCATTATATATTCTAGCTAATACATTAATGCCTCATCAATACTCTGCACTGAAACTTTAAAATCATCAAATGCATGTCTTTTAGACTTTCCTGGGATATCAATATCACGAACTATTTCTGGAGTAATCTCACCACGGCATCCCACCCAATTTCCATCAAGCATTGCGATATATTTCCTAAATGAATTCACTACTAACCCGGGAGAAAACAACTCTATTAAATTCAGTTTTTCCTTCCCAGGATCAAAAAAAGCAAGCGCACCTAGGGCCGCACCATGAATAGCCACAATATTTTTAACATTAATCATCATTGCCCACTGCTCGGCAATACTTATTTCCTCAAAATAGACTTTTTCATACCCTAATCCACACAAAAATTCATCGACTTCCACTTCATTAATTAATTTTCTCGTGTTTTTCCTCGAAATAAATATTTTATCAGGGAAGTTTGTATTTATTGTAGGAATATCAATACACTTTACATAGGGTAACAAATGAAAAAAGTTATTAATATTAACCTTGATATGTATTGAATTACACGATACTTTCCTCGATGTTAAAAGAACCTCATAACCTGCCAGCTGCATAACTTCTATAGCTAACTTCGGCGCATTCCCATCCAATAAAACGATAATATCATTGCAAGTAATTTCTAGTTTGCTTCTTATGAAGCCCAGCGCTGTCAAATGATGTTGTATTAGGTGTGTTATATTATTGTTATAAACATACCGTGCATCATAGACAAGTTGCTCGCCCAGATTTTCAATAGGTCCAAGCTTCCTTTGCTCCTTAAATAAAAAAATTTTACTTCGAATTCCCACACTCTTTAATTCGGGGTAACTTGGTAAAGTACTATTCTCAATAAAAACAGTAACCCTTTCTTCAGGTATCGTTAAGCTTTTTTGTATAATACTTTCAACTACAGGCTCATAAATATTTGAAATCTTTGAAGGGTACCCAAATAACATAGACTCAGGAACAGAGACCTGTTTAAATAAAAAATTCTTAACCATAATATATTCCTTCTATAATTAAAGTTACTTTAATTATTATTTTCTTCTGAAATACTACATTACAATTTTTTAATTATTTTTTTAACCGCCCTATACTGACCATTAACCCACCGTACTGATTTTTCAACAGGCATCCATATTCGTCCCTTTGCCCACTCATCGGGTCTCGCTCTAAAAATTGTTGAATGTTTTTCGCCTTTCCACCACTCTGGTAACTCTTTGGTATAGTAATACGTCGCAAAAGATTTACGCATAATATTGGGTGGACAAGTAATCGGTGTAACGCCATGAAAACTTATTTCACTGGTTAAAAAACCACACGCTCGATTAAACTTAGGTTCAAATGAGCCATAGCATTTTTTAATATCCTTATCCCATACATCCAAATAGCCACCGTACTCTCTCTTCCAATCTTTATTAAAATAAATCAGAATATTTAAGCGGCGAAATGACTGGGTTGCTTCGTTGTAGTTAAAATCAACATGTACATCAAGATGCCCTCCAGAATTGGTTTCATGAATACCTCCTCCCGCTAAGTTCTCATCCGCCATCAGATCAGGCACACCTGTTAGCTCAGACCACATTTGCACATATTCATCCGATGCCAGTAAATCACTTAGCCTTTTAATTGCAGGCGGGAATTTAGACGAATCAGTAATTTGTATTTTTCGTTTTTCATTAACCGCACTAAACTCCTTGCCTAAATTTTTTGCTTCTTGATAGGCAGGGAATGAATCGTGCACCTCATTAGCAAATTCTTCATTTAAAAAATTGTCGATACAAAAATGTGGAAATGGTTTTTTCGTTAAAAACTCTTTCTTAAATTTTTCTTTATCAATTGGATTAATTATCTCTAACTTATTCATTCATTTATCCTCTCTTTAATTTTTGTTATCTATAACTTGCCTATAAAATTCTTCTGTTTGCTGTGCAATAGTTTCCGGCGAAAACCGATCTTGACTATCTTTTATTGCATTTTTTGAAAGATACTGCATTTTCTCTGGATCATTTAATAGTTGTGATATTTTTTCAGCCATACTACCTGCCGACTCTGAAACTGCAAGTAAACCATTATAATCATCGACAATCATCTCTTTCATCCCACCAACAGATGCCGCTACAATTGGAGATCCCGTGGCCAAAGCCTCTAATAAAGACATAGGGAAATTATCATACCTTGATGGCATAAATGTGATCGTTGCACTCTTTCTCAATGTGGATATCTCACCAGACTCACAATGTCCTAAAAATTTAATTCGTTTTTTAATATTTATTTCAGGAATAAATGCTTCAAGATAGTCATTAAATAAATAAGATACACTACCAATTAATACACCTCTATCTGGCCCTACAAATAAAAGCTCAACCTCCTGATGAGTTGATGCAACAAGGCGAAACGCATCCAGCGCTAAATCTCCCCCTTTATGTAAGTCAAAACGCCCTACAACTAAAATAGCTGGCCTGTCACTCGCTCTGTATTGCCATTGATTTTTTTGGGGCACTGATGGAACAGGATTAGGAATCACTTGTGCATTTGGTAGCGAAATGCAATAGAACGCTCGAACCCTATCTAAAACATCTAAACTAGGTGCGGTAACGCCACTCGAAAGTTTAATAGCCTCACCTTCCGCCTCTACTCTCGCACTATAGTCATCCTTTTTATCTTGTTGCATAATTGGACCATGAATAAACCATGGCCCATGCAATCGAGTGATAATCGGTATATTAGTTTGGTTAACCAAATACTTTGCCACACCAAACGATTCTTCAACTTCAATAATATCAACCTTTTCATTAATAGTTTTAATCGCTCTGATAATTGGTTGATAATGTTGCTTCGCCTTATGCTCCCTGCACTTGTTTCTTATATACCTCGGCATTAGCTTGCTCCCTAACCCCTTATCACATAGCCTAGTAATAACACTTCCTTTCTTATGAAAGAATGACATATCTATCACGGCAGCATCATTACCATTTTCATGATACAAATTATTCGTCATAATAATAGGGTTAATATATTCATCAAAACCAGATATGATATTTTGAATGTAAGTAACAATCCCATTCGGGTGAGCTTTTAACGGCCACCCTGGGGATAAAAATATAATCGATAATTTATTACTATTCATTTATTTACCAAACTCATATCCAAATAAATTTATATCTTTTTCATAAACAGAAGCCACTATAGCTTTAGTCCTATTATCATAATAATCAACATACGAATTATGATTTGATTTATTCGAATGTTGTAATTTAGCATCCAAACCAAGAATTGAAGAAACCACTTGAAAATCTTTTTGAATATTTTCTGTTTTGCCTACAAAATCAGCCCTAATAACACCATTTTCATCCGAAATAAATTTATGTTGGGGTATAAAGTGGGTAAAAGAATTAACATTCTCTTGATTTACCCATTTATATACAAAGTCACTAAACTCACTATATGCCTTAATATTATTATCAGCCCAAACTTTATCACTTTCATACATTCCTCCTGCCTGCAAAAAATGATACGCTGAAACCAATCTCGACCAAGGGTTGCGCACAAATGTAAACTTAAAATATGTACTAGCTTTCTGAGGATTTGAATTATAAAGGCTATTAAAATTCAAATGTCCTGTTTGACACCCAAAAAGAGACAAGCACACGCTTGTTCCTGCCGCTTTGGGAATATGAAAAAAAATACACTTATTCCTATCAAAAGCTGAAGGATAACGATCTAATTGATAATTGAACTTCATCCGCTTCAAATTTATCTTTTTTATTAATTGTTCACCAATCATTTTCTCTCTTCCTAATTAATTCCATCACACCAATAAACAACCTATTATCTTAAGATACTTAGCCGCTGGGTATGGCTGCAAAGGATAATAGGTATGCACTTAAATAATATGAAACACCTAACACTGGCAACATACGCACCTCCTTTACTAAAGAAAAGATATTTTGCCTTCTCATTTCAAGATATTGAACAGGGATAGCAATAAATGCACTCAAGGTAACACCCCATACCGCTCCAAAAAAACCATAATAATGTAATAGCACTGGCAACCCTATAAAAATCATTAAACTCTTTACAAGCATTATCTTCATTCTAATCTTTGTGCTACCCAGAGCTGTCAGGCAGGACAACCCTAATCGTGTCATCGCTAATCCCACAAGTGAAACAGAAAGTACCTGCAATATCCAGCCTGCTTCGTGATAGCGTTCATCATATAAAAACTCGATTATTACTGGCCCTGTTGCAATTAAAACACCAATTATTACAAACAAAATTAAATCTTGCTTCAACCTAATAAAATAATATTTTTCTTTTAATTTACTTGGGCTATCCCTAACAATGTGGCTTAATACAGGAAGACCTATTTTTGAAATCAATTTCTCTACAATGTTAGTTACAACACCCGTTAACATAAAAGCAATACTGTAAATACCTAACTCTCTTCCCGAAATATAACTAGCAAAAATCAAGCGATCCCCTTGCATTGCTAAATAGGTCAGTACCGATGCAATGAATATCCATTTACCAAAACTAAAGACTTCCTTTACTATTTTTTTATTCCACGCTAATTGGTGCCTATATCCAAAAAGTTTATAAGTTAAAAAAACACTAACAATACTCGATGTCATTCCCGCTGAAACGAGTGCCCAAATTGAATGATACTGCCATGCCAAAATAAGCATGATAGTCACACCACAAATTTGTGACATTAAATCTATACTTTCTAGCCGACCTCGCTTTAAATCCCTACTGGCAATCGCCGGTGCCATTGTTTTATAGGCTCCTATAACGGCAGTTATACCCACTATGGCTAATAAAAAAGGTAATTGTTCATTTCCGTAGATATCCCCCATATCAACTGAAAAAAACTTCTTGATCACTATTAATGCTGTCGCTATAAATAAAATGATAATAAACATTATCCAGCCACGTACAATTTGCATCGTCCATACGGTATCGAGTACTTTTTTTTCTGCTCCTTGCTTATGCCTGACAATAAATGCCCAGAACCCTAAATCTGAGAACATAGTGATACCATGCATCACCACACGCACGACTGCCATTAAACCGAACATTTCTGGCTCTAGTAACCTTGTAGCCACAAGATTACCACCGAGGCGTAATAATTGACTTAAGCCAAAAACCCCAATTATCCAATACCCTGCTATAAATATCTTTTTTCTATTCATAATTAAACTCTACTCTTCACTTTCTTTAGGGCGATTATGTTTTCCGAGCGACCTAATAAAGCCCCCACCACCAACCACAACCAAGGTGCGAGGGAAGAGTTTGGTATCTGATCTATCATTATAATACCCACTAATAATGCATGTGCAGCGAGCAATGAGGTTTCATCCTTATCTATAATTAATTTAGCAGCCCTTCTTGCGCTAAAGATACTCACTACAAGCAAACCAAATTTAGCTATATACCCAAATAAACCATACATTCCAAAGATAATTATCCAGCTACCATCTGTAACTGATTCATCTTTTCCTGTATCTTCATTGTATACGCGGTTTCGCCCCGCCCCACCCCAACCAAAATAGGGTCGCTCTACTGCATGTTCTAGTAATATCCTCTCATTTCTAAACCGAAAGGCTAATGATTCTGTTCGTCTTTCGCCTGCTAGCGATGCTGCAACGTCTAAAACTTGTTGGTGTGGAAAAACTTTCAGTACTGACATAGCTGGATATGCCAGCGTAATTATCGCCAACAAAGTAGCGGCCCTTATCTGGTTTTCATATGATATTTTTTTTATCATTATGAAACCAAACACCCCATACAATAACGAAGCCTTACTTTTACAAAGTACGAGAATAAATACTAGATAATAACTAACTCGTGAAGCGGTAAAATTTCGTATTTTTTCACCCAACAGGCTCAAAGAAACTGATGCATAAATGGTACATACAATAAAAAAAGCCACGGCTAGTCCATGCCCTATAAAAACGACTGGGCGAAACCCCCCGTCCCTGGATGCTTGTGCAAAACTATGAGGGAAATAGCCATATATCCAAGTATGTAATTGTGGACTCATTCGCACTTCAAATAATATAGGGATTGAATATATTAACCCTACTACAGCAAGGAAACGGAACATTAATCGTTGATCTTGATAAGTCTTAAAAAACTGCTTACCAATAAAGAAGGGTGTTATTTGAATAAAAGCTCGAATCACTGATGAGATAGCATCATGTCGTGTTAGACCTGGCAATATCTTTTCTCCAGTAAAAATCTGATCGCCATTTAATTCTATTGTGACAAATGTCCCTACTAACAGTAATAAGACTAAAACTTGGGTAATTCCTTCATTAGAAAAATACTTTATTGTTTGTTTTTTTATAAACCAACAACCGATCACTGCTGATACGACGGGCATAGAGTGTTTACCTAGAGGGGGGATTAGAGGGAAATCGACTGTTGTACCAACAGCTAGCAACATAAAGCCACCGATAATAGTTATCAATGTAGCCAATTGAATGTTTTTTTTCTTATAAAGCCAAATTGAAAATAGTGGCCACCCTAAAAGAACAATATAGGCAAATGCATTCCCTCTACTCACTTATTTTACTCCAGCCCAGATTTATAAGTCCACTTTCTAATTAATTCATCTATTTGATTAGGTGAGTAAAAATGCTTAATTAGCTTAGTTGAATACACATTTTCACAGAATTCTGGAGTAAACTTTAAATTCTGTTTTACATATTTATACACATCACTATAGCTGTCATTGCGATGTAGGTTGGCATGCTGTAATTTCAATTCGGTAGCATGTAAATCAAATAACTCTGCAACTCCATATTTATATGCTTTTTTAATATCTTCGAACTTTATTAGTAAAATATCAAATTTCTGAGTATTGATCACGGCATACCCTTTTTCATAGTCAAAAGATGATGAAAAAACGTCTACTCCTGTCTCATCTAAAAATACTTCATCATACCAGTTACAGACACTCCAACCAGCGGGATCATCATGTGTAAATAAATTTTCGTAATATTTTAATGCCTTGTTTTTATCAACCTGACCTGATTCATTTAAAAATGAATTTATATTGTTTTCTATATTAAGAAAGTGAATTGACAATACAATTTCTATTGGATCTCTAAAAATAGAAATAATTTTCCACGGAGCTGCCTGAGTGGTTAAGTCTCTATTTTTTAAAGCATGATTTAACTGCTTTCCAACAAAGAGATACCTGTATATTTTTCCTCCCTTTTGTTTAAACTGTTCAATTTTTTTTTCTGCAGTTCGAGCTGACAAGGTATGCACATGATAAAGTGGGTAAGGTAATTTAATTGACTTTATAGATTCATAGACACTTGTTGAAGCTACTCGCCCTTGTTGATAAATAAGCACAAATGGAGTACCTTTTTTTGCAGCTTTTTTTATCTTAACTCCATCGATAAAACTAGCCACCATTCTTATTACGTTATAAATGACAGGGCCTGAGTTTATAACCCAAGTTAATATCTGCATTTTGAGGTGTGCTATACTTTTTTTCATTTTTTAACCCTGTGCACTTTAAATAATTACCAATTGTTTATTCTAATCACTAGACCAAAAGGGTCGTAGACCAAAAGGGTCGGACTCGATTGAAGTTAATTACAACGCCCCCTTTTTTACCCCTTAAGTTATTTTATAAAATTTATCAGGATTCAATTTTATTTCTTTATATAAAGTATCTGGCGCTAAATCAAGTCCATTTTACCAAACAATAGCCCCCTGCCTGATCTTTGCTTTAGTGATAACACTGTCATCTAATAGGGGGTTAAAAACACCTGTGCAAAACGACTTGCAAATCTTAATTGTTCCATTAACACCCTCATCAAATGTCACTGCAAGTTCACGATCTTTAAGCGGATACACATCTACAACATCCCAATACATAATAATGACCTACCTTAGTGGCTCTATTTTATTTGGTTGAATAGGAATGACGGGGAGTATAA
>Ga0209495_1001141_pt1 | contig 19087 bp, 17 predicted proteins | sample EN1Hudsemesocosm_FD_184629 | JGI IMG/M metagenome (GOLD analysis project Ga0209495, IMG submission 184629) | Methane-oxidizing microbial communities from mesocosms in the Hudson Canyon - EN1E Hudson Canyon (SPAdes) (version 2) | ecosystem: Environmental > Aquatic > Marine > Cold seeps | place... | reverse complement strand
TTAATCGTCACCTGCCAATATTTAACTCCGCCATCATCAATATAACCCCGTGTCTCAATGACATTAAACCAGTGCATATTTTTAACTGACTCAGATGCTTTAGCAATAGCATTTTGAATTGCTTGATCAGAGCTTTCTGTTGAGCTTCCTGTTAATTCAATATGTTTATATGTATGTTCCATTTCCTTCTACCCCTAATCTCTTAAATAAATAAACCAGTAAAACAAACCTACAAATACACTGCCACCAATAATATTGCCTAATGTGACAGGTAGTAAATTATTAAATAAAAACCCTGAAGTAGTGAGTCCATCTAAATTCATAGTCCCAACTAACTGTACTAGCTCTGGTTGTTGTTTTGCTAATAATCCTGCAGAAATAAAATACATATTAGCCACTGAATGTTCAAAGCCCATCGCGACAAAGGCTGTAATCGGAAATATAATCGCCAATACTTTATCAACCACTGTGCGGCCAGCAAAGCATAACCAAACAGCCAAACACACTAGAATATTACACAAAATCCCTCTAGTGAATGCTTCCATCCAAGTTAAATTAACTTTCGCATTGGCAATCGCTAAAACTTTAGCACCTAGTGCTCCGCCTCCTATTTGCCAATGACCACTGAGATAGATCAGTAGTAAAATACCCAATGCACCAATAAAGTTTCCAACAAAGACGATTGCCCAATTTGCTAGCAATTTATTTAAACTCACTTTTCCATCTACGTAAGCCATAACAATTAAGTTATTTCCCGTGAATAACTCTGCCCCAGCAACAACAACTAAAATAAGTCCTAAACAAAAAGATAGGCCCCCCACCAGTCTCATCAACCCAGCAGATACGCCAGTTGAGTCATGTGTAACAATAGTATAAAACACGGCACCTAAGGCGATAAAGGCACCTGCTAAAATGGCCAAGGCAAATACACGTAATGGCTCTCCTGTACTTTTGCTTATCCCTACACTCTCTATTCTGGCTGCAATTTCTTTTGGTGAATATGCATCAACTGAAAAATGGTCCATACGCTATCCTCTTGAGTATTTATTTGTACCAATTCTGCCTGATTTTCCCATTCACTAATAGGGTTAAATTAAACTTTATTATTTAGACATTTAACAGACTGATTTAACTGTATTTTATAGCCAAACATGCGTATAATGGTTCGATTACTTAATCCCTACCCTCAGTTTTACATTCAAAACTGACTTTCACAGGCGAATTCATGTCAGACACAGAACAAACTCCAGTTTTACCCTTTTCAGAATTAGGCTTATCAGATGCCGTTCTTAAAGCAGTTAATGAAGCTGGTTACGAAACACCCTCTCCAATCCAAGCGCAAAGTATTGCCCCATTACTTGAAGGTCGCGATCTTTTAGGCCAAGCGCAAACAGGTACAGGTAAAACAGCCGCGTTCTCATTACCTCTTTTAAGTCGTATTGATGTAAAGTCTAAATTGCCACAAATGCTGGTATTAGCACCCACTCGTGAATTAGCAATTCAAGTTGCCGAAGCTATTCAAGGCTATGCGAAACATATTAAAGGTCTACATGTACTTCCTGTTTACGGTGGCCAGAGCATGGGCATTCAATTACGTCAAATGCAACGCAACCCTCAAATTATTGTCGGTACACCTGGTCGTATTCTTGATCATATTCGTCGTAAAACATTAAAACTAGGTGAACTTAAATCACTTGTTTTAGATGAAGCTGATGAAATGTTACGCATGGGCTTTATTGACGATGTTGAAACAATCTTAAAAGAAACACCGGATTCTCGTCAGGTTGCTTTGTTCTCAGCAACAATGCCTGGACCAATCCATCGTGTTGCAACACGTTATTTGAAAGATCCTGTTGAAATTCGTATCAAATCGAAAACATCAACAATGGAAACGATTAATCAACGTTACTGGCAAGTAACGGGAATGCATAAATTAGAAGCATTAACGCGTATTCTTGAAGTTGAAGAATTTGATGCCATGATTATCTTTGTTCGCACCAAAAATGCGACCGCTGAACTTGCAGAAAAACTTGAAGCGCGTGGCTACTCTAGTTCACCTCTTAACGGTGATATGAACCAAGCTGCTCGTGAGAAAGCAATCCAGCGTATGAAAAAAGGTAAGCTTGATATTCTAGTTGCAACTGATGTTGCAGCACGTGGTTTGGATATTGAACGTATCAGCCATGTTGTTAACTATGATATTCCATACGATACAGAGTCTTATGTTCACCGTATCGGTCGTACAGGTCGTGCTGGTCGTACTGGTACTGCAATCTTATTTGTTTCTCCTCGTGAAAAACGTATGTTGTTTGCCATTGAAAAAGCAACGCGCCAACCGATTGAGAAAATGCAATTACCAAGCACAGAAGATATTGCTGATCGCCGTGTAATGCAATTTACTCAAATGTTGAGCGAAACAATTGAGTCGCAAGACTTAAGCTTCTTCCAAGAAGTAATGGCTCAGTATCAAGAATCACATGATGCCGATCCTCTAGAAGTTGCTGCAGCATTAACGTATTTAGTACAAAAATCTCGTCCTCTTAAACCTGTTGTCCATGTTCGCCCAGCAAGAGCAGAACGAAGCTCAGAACGTGATAGTGGCAGTCGTAGAGATCGTTCAGATCGTGGTGATAGACCAAGTCGTGAACGTTCACCTCGTCGTGGCAATCAAGATAAACCTCATCGTAGCGAAGATGGTATGCAAACTTACCGTGTTGAAGTTGGTAGAACGCATGGTGTTGAAGTTAAAAACATCGTTGGTGCGATTGCCAATGAAGCCGGTATCGACAGTAAAGATATTGGTCGAATCAGTCTACAAGATAGTTACAGTACGATTGATTTACCTGAAGGTATGCCAAAAGATTTATTCCAACAATTACGTAAAGTTTGGGTTTGCAATAAACAACTCGAAATGAGCATTGTGAATAATAATGATGCCTCAGCTGCAAGCGATGGTGAAAATACTCGCCGTAAGCCTCGCCGTTCTGGCAAGCCTCGTGAACGTGCACGTGACAAGTCTCGTCGCCCAAGTAAGAGTCACAACAAAGACTAAAAATAACATTCGAATCAGCCTCCTTTCTTAGGGGGCTTTTTTTGACTTTAATAATTGGTAACATCATGTTAAGTTTAGGTCGTAATAAACAGACATGGAGTCGTCATGAACCTATTTCAAACAGCAGTGAGTTGCCTATTGGTTATTATTCACTGCAACAATGTGCTCGCTCAGGGTGTAACTGCAGAAGTCACAGAACAAGATATTCTTAATGTATTGATTAATGATATATCCGTAAGACAGTATGGCCGTGTCGAAATTTTATCCCAACAAAATATTGAGCTCCAAGCTAACTATATTTCCCTGCATTTACTCAACAAGCAAAAGTTACTAAATAATGGTAGCCGCTCTGAAGTCTCTGTCGACTTTCCATTTACTGAACATGAAACCATCACTTATTAGTGGGAAATGATGATTCCCTTTGAATTTAGAACAGATGGCCCAAATAATAGATGGTGGATAATGGGACAGTGGCATGTTCAACCAGACCGAACAAAATTAGAGACATGGGACGATTATCCAGATAGTCAGCCTTCGATATCGTTAGATTTTGCTTACCTAAATGGTCATTATTATTTAAACCCTGTCTACATGGCCATTCCACCTACTATAGATAACGTAATAGAAATTCAACCTGACCAATGGCTAAAGATAAAAGTTGATATCACTTGGTCTCAAGGTGATGATGGAAAAATGTCATTGTGGATAAATGATAATAAAAGCCCCCATATAATTTATAATGGCCCTAATATGCTCAATGCTTATCAACATTACTTCAAAGTAGGCATGTATCGGCATCCTAAAATAAAAACAGAAAATACTATTAATCTGAAACAGTTACATATATCTAAAACAAATAACTGACAATTTATAGGCCTATCCCAAAGCAATGCTTAATATTATATGGATTTTCTTTTTCACCACTGCCTTTATTGTGGCATTAATAAAGTTATTTGCCTTTGGTGATACTGAAATATTTGGCCAGCTTATGACAGCCATGTTCAGCCTATCAAAAACAGCTTTCGAAATATCTTTAGGTTTAACAGGCATCCTAGCCTTATGGCTTGGTATTATGCGTATTGGTGAACGAAGTGGTTTTATCGATCTACTTACTCGCGGTTTAAGCCCTCTATTTTCAAAACTTATGCCTGAAGTACCAAAAAACCATCCTGCACTCGGTGCAATGGTCATGAATATATCTGCTAATGCATTAGGTTTAGACAATGCTGCAACACCGCTCGGCATCAAGGCAATGAAAGAATTACAAAAACTTAATCCTTTCAAAGAGTCGGCAAGCAATGCGCAAATTCTCTTCTTAGTGATCAATACATCTGCAGTCACGCTTTTCCCTGTGACCATATTTACCTATCGAGCTCAAATGGGTGCAGTCAACCCGACAGATGTATTTATTCCAATACTCATTGCCACTTATGCATCCACATTAGTCGGTCTACTTGCCGTTGCATCTATACAAAAGATTAACCTACTCGATAGAGTAATTCTGAGTTATTTAGGAGGATTTACACTACTCATTATTGGTTTACTTTCATACTTTGCCAATTTGCCACAGGCCGATATGATTGCCCAATCAGCCTTGATTAGTAATGTCATTCTATTTTCATTGGTGATGTTATTTATATCGGGTGCTGTCATCAAAAAAGTAAATGCTTATGAAGCCTTTATTGATGGTGCTAAAGAAGGCTTTGAAACAGCTATTACTATCATTCCCTATCTCGTTGCAATGTTGGTCGCTATTGGTGTATTTCGTGCAAGTGGTGCCCTAGATCTATTAGCAGGAGGACTTAGGCAACTTGTTTTAGCAATGAATGTTGATGATCGCTTTATTGATGCACTCCCTACCGCCCTAATGAAACCATTTAGTGGCAGTGGTGCACGAGCAATGATGGTCGATACTATGCAAGTCTATGGGGCTGATTCTTTTGCCGGTAGACTTTCATCCATTGTCCAAGGTAGTACTGAGACCACATTCTATGTGCTTGCTGTCTATTTTGGCTCTGTAGGTATCAAAAATATTCGTCATGCTGCAGCATGTGGACTCGCAGCTGATATTGCTGGAATAATTGCAGCTATCTTTGTTGCTTATTGGTTCTTTGGCTAATAACAATGAATACACCTCAAACACTGATTAGCACCGCTAGACCCCCATTTTTAATATTAACACCCGCTGTATTATCTTTAGCCTATGCCTTAAGTTATTGGCAACAAGGTTTTATTGATCTGCAACTTTCTGTACTAGTATTCATTGCTGCACTGGCTGCACATATCAGTGTGAATACATTTAATGAGTATGCTGACTTTCACTCTGGATTAGATTTAAATACGAGTCGTACACCATTTAGTGGTGGTAGTGGTGGCTTGCCTAACAATCCTTCTGCCGCCCCAGCAGTATTAATATTTGCATTATTAACGCTTGCGATAACCGGCGTTATTGGACTTTATTTTATTTCACTTTATGGACTGTTATTATTACCTTTGGGACTTGTGGGCATTGTATTGATCATTACTTATACCAAAAATATCACTCGATACCCTTGGCTCTGTTTGATTACACCGGGTTTAGCCTTTGGTCCTATTTTCATCGTTGGTAGTAATTTTGTACTGACAGGTCATTATTCACTTGTTGCCTTTATCGCATCTTTACCCATCTTCTTTTTAGTCAATAATCTTCTTTTATTAAACCAGTTTCCCGATGAATACGTAGATAAAGAGTTTGGCCGAAGACATATTGTTATTGAACAAGGCAGGCATAAGTCTAGCCAATTATTTTTAGTTTTCAATCTACTGGCATACTTAAGTTTAGTCTTAGCCGTAATTTTCAAACTATTACCAAATGAAATTTTGCTAGGATTTCTCCCTGTCATCTTGGCACTAATAACTAGCTTTTCTGTTAGAAAAAACTATCAAGATAGCGGACTATTATTACCTGCAATGGGTAAAAATGTAGTACTTAATATTCTCACACCGATATTAATGGCTATCGGTTTTATTTGGGCATTTTAAGGATCTATTTTGAGTAATTCGGCACATTTAACAGAAGCAGTTTATGATCAAATTGCAGATGCATTAGAACAAGAAGGTTGCATCATCTTGCCAAACTTCCTCCCTGATGACATGACTCAGCAACTACATCAGCATATTAGTAGCCTGCCTGATAATCAATTTAAAACTGCTGGGATAGGTCGAAATGATGACCGGCAACTTAAACAACAAGTACGTAATGACCAAACGAGCTGGTTATCAAATGATTCATTAGCTGAACAAGGCTATCTTGCAGTTATGGAAGAGTGTCGCACCCAGCTTAACCGACGTCTATTCTTAGGCTTATTTGATTATGAGGCTCACTTTGCACATTATGCCGAGGGCAGTTACTATCAGCGTCATATTGATGCTTTTCGTGGTCAATCTAACCGCCTTGTGACAACGGTATTTTACCTAAACCCTGATTGGACTGATGACAATGGTGGTGAACTACTGATTTACTCTCCAAACAACGATGATGTCATTCATCGTGTATTACCTAGGTTTGGCACTATGGTTATCTTCTTAAGTGATCGTTTTCCACATGAGGTTTTAGCTGCAAAGCAAGATCGCTATAGTATTGCCGGCTGGTTTAGATCGAATAATTCAAATAGCCTAATAGTTGATCCTATCAACTAACCAAACATTTTACCCACGGCTTTACTCAACTTAGCTGACCGCTTCGGTGATCGTAATGCTTGCATAATATGTGAACGGAGGCCGGGCATAAACATAGCATCAGCAAGTAATTGACTGAAAGCTTCTTGCCCCGCATTATTATAAGCTAATTGTTCTATAAATAAGTTGCAAATAAATTCTTGCTCTAAGACAGGCCAAAGACGTCCAGAAATAGTCGCCAATATTTCAATATCTCTACTGCAAGGGTGCGTTAATACATGCTTCACCATTAGCTTAGCAAGTCCCTTGGCTGGACTATTAGATACTGCACGTAAACAAGCACAAATCTGCTGGACATCCGGTTCTTTCTCTTGCAGCTCCATATTGACACGTTGTACTAATAGCTCAACAATTCCCGCCGTAGGCTCTGAATTTTCAAGAAAGGTACAAAACATTATAAATGGTTCTATAGGTAAGCTAAGTAGTGTTTTGATTACTCCAAATGTTGTTTCTTCATCACTGATTCTAGATGTGACATCCGCAACACCTTGCATTCCTAATGTTTGCCAGTTCTTGAGATCAGATTTTCCAGTGAAATAAGATAAAGCAGCATCATAATATTGTGATGGGTTCACTGCCAAATTTTTAGTGACCTGTGCATTAAACGCTGCCATGCGATCTTCACGGGGTTCAAACGTATAAGGGCTATCTTTTAAAACGCCCTCAATATTTTGACCATCATCCTCTGCTAACATGCATTCGCCAACTCGCTCTAAAAGCATAACGAGAAACTCATCACGGGCAGCTTGTATTAATAAGCCTTGCTCATCAAGAGGAAGGTTTAGGAACCAAACATAACGGTTATCAGGCTGCTCTGGGTTCCAGAAAACGATTCCCAGCAGTGCTGATTTTTTGAATGGGTAAGGATAAGGTTTCTTAGCCCACTCAAAACCAACAAATTCATCTGGGCTTAATTTAACAACGCGACGTCCCATATCAAAGACACGATATTTTGCACCACTATGATGAAAAAACTCACTTAATGTTGTGATTTTATTTGTTGCCATGATTTATTAACCCTTTCATGCATATAAATATGCGAAGTAAACTAGGTTCTGTATTCAGCGTTTATTTTGACATAATCATAAGAAAAATCACATGTCCAAACAGTATCTTTAGCATCACCACGACCTAATTCAACTCTAATGGTAATCTCATCTTGGTTCATTACCTGTTGGCCTTGCTCTTCAGTATAAGTTAATGCTGGTTCACCATTGTTAACAATGCATACACTGTCTAAATAAATAGCTACTTTTGATAAATTAAAGTCGGAGAGTCCACTTCTACCAACAGCAGCCAGAATTCGCCCCCAATTTGGATCAGAAGCAAACAAAGCTGTTTTAACCAGTGGAGAATGTGCAATCGTGTAGGCCACTTGTCGACACTCTTCAGTGTTAACACCCTGTTCCACATCAATAGCAATGAATTTCGTTGCACCTTCACCATCACGCACAATTGCATGTGCTAATTGTTGGCTTATTTCTGCAATTAATTGATACAGTTTTTCAGCTGAAGCATCATTAATATCTGTAATAATTTGATTGCCAGCATGTGCTGTTGCCATCAATACGCAAGCATCATTGGTGGAAGTATCACCATCAACAGTAATTCTATTAAATGATTGGTTAACAGCATTTTGTAGCATCAAATCTAAGACTGATTGCTCAATAGCTGCATCTGTCGCAATATACGATAACATCGTCGCCATATCTGGGCGAATCATACCCGAGCCTTTTGCCATACCCGTTACAGTGACCGTTTTACCATCAATTTCAATTTGCTTAGAAATTGCTTTGGCAATGGTATCAGTTGTCATAATCGCATGAGCCGCATCAAACCAATTGTCACTGACTAGGTTTTGATAAGCTAGAGGAATAGCCTGAGTCACTTTCTCAACAGGTAATTGTTGACCAATAACACCTGTCGAAAATGGTAATACAGTATTAGCTTCAGTGGCTACTACTTCTGCAACAGCCTGACAACATTGTTGTGCTGCTTGCATACCAACCTCACCTGTTCCAGCATTAGCATTACCAGAGTTAATTAGTAAGTATTGCGGTGATGTCTCTTGTTGATGCTGTTTTGCTAAAGTAACGGGGGCGGCACAAAAAGCATTTTTAGTATAAACCGCTGATGTACTACTACCTTGCGCAATTTTAATTAAAACTAAATCTTCTTTGCCAACCGTCTTAATACCTGCACTCGCAATACCTATCTCAATACCATCAATAGGCAATAAAGACGATGATGTCGGTGCAGATAAATTAACGGGCATTAGTTAATGGCACCATGACATTGTTTAAACTTCTTACCTGAACCACAAGGACAAGGATCATTTCGCCCTACTTTTTTACCATCTCGTGTCATTGGCTGTTGATGTGAAGGAAGTTCTTCACCGCCATCTAAGCTTTCAACTTCATCATGTTGGTATTCAACTTCACCTGATTGGCGACGTTGTTCTTCAACCGCTTCTACATCTTCCGGATCACGCACTTGAACTCGTGAAATTAAAGAAATTATTTCATGTTTAATATGCTCTAACATCGCCGTAAACATATTATATGCTTCACGTTTAAACTCTTGTTTTGGATCTTTCTGAGCATAGCCTCGTAAATTAATACCTTGGCGTAAATAATCCATTTGAGCCAAATGTTCTTTCCACTGACTATCCAAAGTTTGTAACATAATCGCTTTTTCAAAGTTACGCATTAAGTCACTGCCAACAGCTTCTTCTTTGACTTTGCACTCAGTATTTGCAGTATCAATAATACGTTGACGTAGACTTTCTTCATTTAAGTCACTTTCTTGCGCTAACCATTCACTAATATTCAGGTTTAAAGCAAAATCATCACGTAATGCTTCTTCTAATCCAGATACATTCCACTGTTCATCAATACTATTAGGTGGGATATAAGTGCTGATCGCATCACCTATGACTGAATCACGCATAGAAACAATCGTTTCAGCGACATCATCTACAGCCATTAATTCATCACGTTGTTCATAGATAACTTTACGCTGATCATTGGCAACATCATCATATTCAAGTAACTGCTTACGAATATCAAAGTTATGACCCTCAACCTTTTTCTGAGCATTTTCGATAGCACGAGATACCCAAGGATGTTCGATTGCTTCACCTTCTTCCATACCTAGTTTCTGCATCAAACCAGCCATCCGTTCTGAGGCAAAAATACGCATTAAATTATCTTCTAGCGATAAATAGAAACGACTTGTTCCTGCATCACCTTGACGACCTGAACGACCACGTAATTGATTATCTACTCGACGTGACTCATGACGTTCAGAACCAATAATATGTAAGCCACCTGACGCTAGGACGGCATCATGACGTATCTGCCATGCATGTTTAACTTTGTCTTTTTCAGCATCTGTCGCTTGCTCACCTAAAGCGGTCAGCTCAACTTCAAGGCTACCACCCAGTACAATATCTGTACCACGACCAGCCATATTAGTCGCAATCGTTATTGCTCCGGGGCTACCCGCTTGAGCAATAATATGTGCTTCTCTCTCATGCTGTTTTGCATTCAAAACTTCATGAGATATTTTGCTTTTAACTAATAGGTCATGCAGATACTCTGAACTTTCAATTGATGCGGTACCCACAAGCACTGGCTGCTTAGTTTCAACACACTGCTTGATATCCACCACAATAGCGTCGTATTTTTCTTTTGTGGTGAGATAAATTTGATCCGCTTCATCTTTACGTACCATATCTCGATGCGTTGGGATAACGAGAACTTCTAAACCATAAATAGATTGTAATTCAAAAGCTTCTGTATCAGCTGTACCCGTCATACCTGACAGTTTTGTATACAAGCGGAAGTAATTTTGAAAAGTAATGGATGCTAATGTTTGGTTTTCATTTTGAATCTTGGCACCTTCTTTAGCTTCTACAGCTTGGTGCAAGCCTTCAGACCAACGCCGACCCGGCATGGTACGCCCAGTAAACTCATCAACAATAACAACCTCGTTGTCTTGTACTATGTAATCTACATCAAGTTGAAATAAAACATGAGCTCGTAATGCCGCAGTAACATGGTGCATCAAACTAATATTTGCCGCATCATATAGACTTGCATCATCAGTGAGCAAACCTTCTTGCATTAATAAATTTTCAATTTTCTCATGACCTGTCTCGGTGAAATGAACCTGTTTAGCTTTTTCATCTACCGTGTAATCACCCTCAACTTCAACCTCATCCCCTTCACCAATTTGTTTTGATAAATTTGGGATTAATTTATCGATACGTTGGTATAACTCAGAGCTATCTTCAGCTGGGCCAGAAATAATAAGTGGTGTCCGTGCTTCATCGATTAAAATTGAATCTACTTCATCGATTACCGCATAGTGTAATTTACGCTGAACTTTCTCTTCTAGGCTGAAGGCCATATTGTCACGTAAATAATCAAAACCAAATTCATTATTGGTTCCGTAAGTAACATCACATGCATATGCTGCGCGACGCGCATCTGGTTCCATACCCGACAGGATAACGCCCGTACTTAAACCTAAAAAGCGATACAACTGCCCCATTAATTCAGAGTCACGTTGTGCTAGGTAATCATTCACCGTAATTAAATGAACACCTTCGTCTTCTAGTGCATTCAAATAAATAGATAATGTTGCTACAAGGGTCTTACCTTCACCCGTTCGCATTTCAGAAATCTTGCCCTCATTCAGCACTATTCCGCCAATCATTTGCACATCGAAATGACGCATGCCGAGTACACGTTGACCAGCTTCACGTACTACAGCAAATGCTTCGGGAAGAATGTCTTCTAAGGTCTGTCCGTCTTTTAATCGTTGACGGAATTCAGTAGTTTTAGCTTCCAGTGCAGCATCATCTAATTGTTGAATTTCTTCTTCAAAGTTAGCAATCTTATCTACCGTCTTGCGTAATTGTTTAAGCACTCGTGCATTACGACTACCGAAGATCTTGCTAAAAAACGTGCTTACCATTGCTTGTTACTACCTGTATGTTACGTATATCCATTCGGAAACGAGTGTTTGTGAACGCGTGATTATAACGCGTAGAACGTCATAGGTCTAAAGTCTATCTAACTATGATGGGGATGTTTATGAAGAACTCAAGTCCTAGCCTTTGACAAAGGTATATGGATTGATTGTTTTTCCATCTAGCAATACTTCATAGTGGACATGTGGCCCAGTTGAACGACCTGTAGAGCCCATTAAGGCGATTGCTTGGCCTTTTTTTATTCTATCGCCAGTCTTAACAACTAACTCTTTATTGTGTGCATAACGAGTGACATAACCATTACCATGATCAATTTCCACTAATCGTCCATAACCGCTTCTTCTTCCTGTCCAAGTAATAATCCCATCAGCTACAGCTAGTATTGGACTACCTTGCCTTCCGGCAATGTCTATTCCGTGATGAAAAACCTTTTTACCATTAAACGGATCTATCCGCTTGCCATAATATGACGAAACCCAGCCTTCTTCTGATGGAGAACCCTGCGGAATCGCTGATTCGATTGTCTCATTTGTAATATAAAAATTATGTAAGACAGCTAGACTTTCATTTTGACTTTTAAAGCTATTTTCTAAGCTTGTTAATTCTTGTTTAAAGTCCTTTAAAGAAAGTCGCTTGCCATCAAGGTCATAACCACCTTGGCCAGGGCTATCATTTAATACAAACACATCCGTATCGACACCTGTCATATTGGCAATTTTCTCAGTCAATGCTTTTAAACGTATCGACTCCGCCTGCAATTGTCCCAAACGCTGAACATAATACTCTTGTAATATTACTTCAGAATCTTGTTGCGTAGTTTCTGTCTCATTGGATAAGCTTGAAACAAGCAAGCTAGGGGATGGAATAGCAGGAATATTGGCTTTTGTCTCAATCGATATCATAATAGTCGCCAATACAACCATAAATGCTCCAGCAAATATTAGGAAGCTCTTTAATGATAGTTGCCAATGTTTATGTGTCGCGTTATTCGACGATATAATGATAATCTGCATTTTCACCCTTCCACCAAAAAGTATTGGCAGTAATGACTAACAAACCTGAAAGAATTAGCGCCGTTTGCACAAAAAATAGCCGACTTAATCAATTGTCGCAGCGTGCCCAGCAGCTAAATCAACTTAACTACATTTTACAACAAGTCATGCCACCTCAATTTTCGGCGCATTGTCACCTTGCTAATATTCATGACCAGACACTTGTTGTTCATACTGATAATGCAACTTATGCTAGCTTACTTCGTTTTCAGGCTAACACACTGTGTAAAGCATTATCTGAACATCTTTCTCAAGATGTGAACAAGCTCGAAGTTAAAGTAAAACCACCTGTTTCACTAAAACAAACTGATAGTTCATCCACGATCTCTTTGCCTGACGATGCTGCTGACGCATTAAAACAAACAGCAGATTCTATGGAAGATGGCGCTCTAAAAACAGCTTTAGAAAAACTCGCTAAGCGCCGAGAAAAATAATCAGTTTACGGTTGATGCTGCTGGACGGCTAAATGAAATAGGTGCATCTTTTTCTTCATCAAAACTCACCAATTCCCAGCAATCTGTTTCGACTATCAATTTACGTAATAACTTATTATTTACTTCATGGCCTGATTTATGGCCACTAAACGCACCAATCAAACTATGGCCAAGTAAATATAAGTCACCAATGGCATCTAAGACTTTGTGGCGAACAAATTCATCTTCATAACGAAGACCATCTTCATTCACTACTCGGTAATCATCGACAACAATCGCATTGTCCATACTACCGCCGAGCGCTAGATTATTTTCACGCAATTTTTCAATATCTTTCATGAAACCAAAAGTACGGGCGCGACTTACTTCACGAACAAATGATGTGGAGGAGAAGTCAACATCAACTTGTTGTGGTCGGCCAGTAAAAGCAGGGTGTTCAAAATCAATGGTAAATGACACTTTAAACCCATCGAAAGGCTCGAACTTCGCCCACTTATCGCCATCTTCTAATAAGACTGTTTTTTTGATTCTAATAAATTGCTTCGCGGCAGATTGCTCTTCAATCCCTGCAGACTGAATTAAAAAAACAAACGGTCCTGCACTGCCATCCATAATCGGCACTTCAGCGGCATTAAGGTCAATATAAGCATTATCGATACCTAAGCCAGCAAACGCAGACAATAAGTGCTCAACAGTTGATACCTTTTCGCCATGTTGTATTAAGGTTGTTGATAATGCAGTTTCACCTACATTTTCAGCTTTCGCCTCAATTTCAACTACCGGGTCAAGGTCAATACGTCTAAAAACAATACCTGTATTTGGGGCAGCCGGACGCAACGTGAGATAAACGGTATCTCCACTATGCAACCCAACACCGGTCGCACGAATAACATTTTTCAATGTTCTTTGCTTAATCACGGCGTAACACTCCCCTTCACAGTCATAAATATTCGAACAATAATATCACATGCGCACTCGGTCCAGCTAGTTGTACTTAGTCTGCTTGGCGACGAAGAAATGCTGGAATATCTAAATAATCCATATTCACATCACCATTAGCAACTTGTTTTTGCTGAGCTTGCTCTTCATTACGTTTCACTGTTGGGATGTCGTAATCAATATCTACAGACTTTTTCACAATCTCAATTTGCGGTGCAACTTCAGCGACATTCGGTACAACAGCAAGTTGTGCCGCGCCTTGCGCACCTAAACCTGTTGCAACAACTGTTACACGAATTTCATCAGTCATTTCTGGATCAATAACTGTTCCCACCACGACTGTTGCATCTTCTGAAGCAAATTCTTTAATGGTATTACCAACATCTTCGAATTCACCAATAGTCATATCTAGACCGGCAGTGATATTAACTAAAACACCACGTGCGCCGGCTAAATCAACATCTTCTAGAAGAGGACTTGATACGGCATGTCTTGCTGCTTCAATCGCACGATCTTCACCCGAAGCTTGACCAGTACCCATCATTGCCATGCCCATTTCAGACATTACGGTACGAACGTCGGCGAAATCCACGTTAATCATACCTTCACGGGTAATCAATTCAGCAATACCTTGAACGGCACCTAATAAAACATCATTTGCCGCTTTAAATGCACTTAGTAAGCTCATTTGCTTACCTAATACTGCTAATAGTTTTTCATTAGGAATGGTGATTAATGAATCTACATGCTGAGTAAGCTCACTTAAACCTGCATCAGCAATTTTTAAACGTTTGCCACCTTCGAATGGGAATGGTTTTGTTACTACTGCAACAGTTAAGATACCCATTTCTTTAGCAACTTGTGCAACAACAGGGGCTGCACCAGTTCCTGTACCACCACCCATACCTGCTGTGATAAATACCATGTCAGCACCACTAATTACATCCATGATGCGTTCACGATCTTCTAATGCTGCTTGACGACCTACATCAGGATTGGCCCCAGCACCAAGACCTTTAGTAATGTCTGTACCTAATTGTAATTGTGTTGTTGCAGAACTTTTACGTAATGCTTGTGCATCTGTATTTGCACAAATGAAATCTACGCCTTCGATTTCGTTTGCAACCATATGCTCAAGTGCATTACCGCCACCGCCACCTACACCGATAACTTTAATCACTGCGTTTTGTGTATATGTATCAATTAATTCAAATGTCATTTTCTCTCTCCCCAGATTTTACTTTTATTGTTTATATTTCTATTTTTGTAAATTGTTTAAAAATTGCCTTGGAACCAGCTCTTCATCCGCGTCAACATACCTTTAAAATCACTACTTGTTTTTGTATCAGTCTGACCTATTGATTCTTCTTGATTTCCAAACAACAACAGTCCCACACCTGTTGCATGAATAGGATTTCTCACCACATCTACTAAGCCCCCCACATGTTGTGGCAAGCCTAGGCGTACCGGTAAATGGAATACTTCTTCAGCTAACTCGACTACACCTTCCATCTTTGAACTACCGCCTGTTAATACAACACCGGCAGCCAATAACTCTTCAAAGCCACTACGTCTTAGCTCAGCTTGTACTAACATTAATAATTCTTCGTAGCGTGGTTCAACCACTTCAGCTAATGTTTGTCGCGCTAGTTGACGTGGAGGTCTATCGCCTACGCTTGGTACCTCAATCGTTTCATCTTCTCTAGCCAATTGCGTTAATGCACAGGCATATTTCATTTTAATTTCATCGGCATATTGTGTTGGTGTGCGTAATGCCACAGCAATATCGTTGGTAACCTGATCTCCCGCAATAGGAATCACTGCGGTATGACGAATCGCCCCATCAATAAATACAGCGATATCTGTTGTACCGCCGCCGATATCAACCAGACATACACCTAATTCTTTCTCATCATGCTCTAGCACTGAGTAGCTTGATGCCATCTGCTCTAAGATGATGCCATCCACTGACAAACCACAACGTTCAATACATTTAGTAATATTTTGTGCCGCACTAACAGCCCCTGTAATCAAGTGGACTTTAGCTTCTAGACGTACACCAGACATACCAATTGGCTCACGAATGCCTTCTTGGTTATCAATAATGTATTCCTGTGGCAATACATGTAGTAATTGTTGATCACCGGGGAAATGGACTGCTTTGGCTGCATCTAATACACGGTCAACATCGCTAGCAGCGACTTCTTTATCTCTTATAGCAACGGTGCCATGTGAATTTAAACTGCGAATATGACTACCAGCAATGCCGGCATAGACAGAGTGAATTTGGCAACCTGCCATAAGTTCAGCTTCTTCGACAGCACGTTGAATAGATTGCACTGTGGACTCAATATTAACCACCACCCCTTTTTTCATACCGCGTGCAGGGTGAGAACCAATACCGATAATATCTAAAGCATTGTCCTGAGGACCGGCATCTAAATTAGGTGAAGCAACAATAGCTACCACCTTAGAGGTGCCGATATCCAATCCAACTATCAATTCTCTTTCACTTCTTTTTGACATCATACTGTCCCATTAAAGTCAGGCTGCATGCCTGATTTCCAAACTACCGACAAACCATTGGTATAACGCATATCCACCGTCTGAATTTGTTCCTGATAACGCTGCAACCCTGCTTTATATATATCCACAAACCGTGTAATGCGCTGTTTATTATCAGCTCGTCCTAACTTCAACTTCATGCCATTTTTGAACTGAATAGCCCATGATCTTCTTTTATCCATTTCTAATTTGCTTACACTCAAATCCACCTCAGCAAAACGGGTCACCAGATCTGTATATTGGCGGGTCATAACATCACTCGTACCTTCAGGTCCTGTTAACTTCACTAAACCCGAAGGAAAACTTTTTTTAGATGGAAAAAATAATTCCCCATCAATATTTACTAAAGCCTTACCACTCCACTGTGCTATCGCTTTTTGTTCTTCAACAACTAAATGCAAGCTATCTGGCCAGCTTCTCTTCACTTGAATAAGTTTTACCCAAGGTAATGCTTCTCCAGCTTCACGAAGCTTGGCTACATCAACACTGATGAAGCTGCCTGTAACAAATGGCGTCACAACCTTAACTAATTCATTTTTGTCTGCATGTTCAAACTTGCCATCCACACTGACATGTAGGATTGGCAAAGTATCTTCTTGTTGTAGCCATACCGCCGCTGCTGCCATAGCAATAAATAACGTCACCATTACCATATGACGTAAACCTTGTTGCCATGCAATTGGCTGACGCTGTTTACGCACTGGTTTACGAGTAGCACCTCTAGTGCGGCGAGCTTTAACCATGGTTGGCCTCCCCGACACTTGTTTCTAAAATTGTCCAAACAAGTTGTTCAAAATTTAGCCCTGCTTGTTTAGCAGCCATTGGCACTAAACTATGGTCTGTCATTCCTGGAATGCTATTCGCTTCTAATAAGTAAAACTGTCCTGATTCATCACGCATAAAATCAATCCGTCCCCAGCCTGACATTCTCAAACCTTGAAAAGCTTGTAATGCAATCTGCTGACATTCTTGTTCTTGTTTCTCATTCAAATCAGAAGGACACAAATACTCAGTCGACTTTGACTGGTACTTCGCCTCATAATCATAAAATTCATTCGGTGTTTTGAGTTGAATAACTGGCAATGCTTGTTCACCTAAAACAGCAACTGTGTATTCCTCACCCGTGATCCAACGCTCAGCAATCACTTCAGCATCAAACTCAGTCGCCAATTTAATAGCAGATTTTAAATCTTGAGCTGACTTCACTTTGGTCATACCGATGCTAGAGCCTTCATTTACTGGCTTGATGATAATCGGCAAGCCTAATTTAGACACTAAACTATCGATATCACTCTCAGCGTTAACTTGTTCAAACTCTGGCGTTGGCAAACCTTGGTGACGCCATAATTGTTTACTTAGATTCTTATTCATTGATAAGACTGCTGCAGTAAGTTTGCTTCCTGTAAAAGGTAACTCTAAAGACTGCAAAACACCCTGAATCTCACCATCTTCGCCACCTCGGCCATGCAATATCACAAAGGCACGATCAAAGTTTCCGGCACGTAACTGCTCACTAACGTCTAATCCGGCATCAACTTTGTGAGCATCAATACCTTGAGCTAATAATGCGTCAAGTACAGCATGACCACTTTTTAGTGAAATCTCACGCTCAGCTGAACGCCCGCCCATTAACACGGCAACACGTCCAAACTCAGATGCTGTTTTGATTAAGTTCATTAGGCCACCTCACCCACAATATGAACTTCAGGTATTAAGGTCACACCTTCTTCTTGTTTAACTTTCTGCTGTACTAGTAAAATCAATGCTTCAATATCTGACGCTAGTGCAGAGCCATCATTAACAATAAAGTTAGCGTGTTTTTCTGATACCGATGCACCACCGATACGAAGTCCTTTTAAGCCAAGGTTTTCGATTAAGCGCCCTGAAAAATCACCTTCCGGATTTCTAAATACAGATCCAGCACAAGGTTTATTAGTCGGTTGGCTTACATTACGGCGTTTTAATAATTCTTTAATTTGTTGTGCTTCATCTTCAGCACACCCGACAGCCAATTTTAATTTTGCAGAGGCAAACCACTCATCGCCTGGTATTTCAACATGACGGTAACTAACTTTGAATTCTTCTGGTTTGCGTACCCTCAATACACCTTGGCGATCAACAGTGGTGACTTCTGACACTAATGGCCATGTTTCACTTTTGTGAGCTCCGGCATTCATCGCTAGTGCGCCACCAAAAGTACCCGGAATTCCTGCTAAAAAAGCACTTCCTGTTAAACCTGACCGTGCAGCAAGCTTAGCTAATTTACCGCAGTAAACGCCTACTTCAGCTACTACTTCCTGACCATTAACTTCTACATTTTGTAATGTAC
>Ga0209495_1001134_pt1 | contig 19167 bp, 20 predicted proteins | sample EN1Hudsemesocosm_FD_184629 | JGI IMG/M metagenome (GOLD analysis project Ga0209495, IMG submission 184629) | Methane-oxidizing microbial communities from mesocosms in the Hudson Canyon - EN1E Hudson Canyon (SPAdes) (version 2) | ecosystem: Environmental > Aquatic > Marine > Cold seeps | place... | reverse complement strand
CTGTCTTTCCCTCCCGATAGGCAAACCATAATTTTGTCGCCATCTTGAATCATATCGTAGTCAGAAATTGCTTGACCGACATGTCGACGTAGGCGTTTTTTTAACTTATTAAGTTCGATATTTTTCTTGGCTGTTGTAGCTGTCATTTATATAAGGCCTGCAAAGGGTTGTACTGTGACAATAGTGTTAGGTTTGATTCCATCACACTGTTCTTCTAATAAGATAAAGCAATTGGCAATGCTCATAGAACGTAAAATTCCTGAGCCTTGTTCACCCGTAGTTTTAACTTGAGTGATACCACTTTCATCTTGAAATAAAATGCCTCGTTGAAATTCAAAGCGACCAGCACGTTTACGGATACTACTGACACAGTTAACTTGCATCAATTGTTGTACCTGATCAGGTAAACCAGAGAGTTGCTGTAATGCACTACTGACAAATTGGTAAAAAGTCACCATCACCGAGACAGGATTACCTGGAAGGCCAAAGAATAAGGTGTCATTTATTTTACCAAAGGCGAGCGGTCGGCCTGGTTTCATCGCTATCTTCCAGAAATCGACATGACCTAGTTCTACGAGCATTTCTTTAACATAATCAGCATCACCGACAGATACGCCACCAGAGGTAAGCACAACATCAGCTTGCTGTGATGCAAGTTGTAATGCCTGACGTAATGCCTCTTTTTGATCTGCAACAACACCCATATCTAAAATATCGACATCAAGTCGTTTTAGCATACCGTATAAAGTGTAACGGTTACTATCGTATATTTGCCCTTCATCTAATGATTCTCCAATAGAACGAAGTTCATCACCTGTTGAGAAGAAGGCAACCCGTAGTTTTCTTTTGACTGTGATTTCAGCGATACCTAAAGAGGCTATCAAACCGAGATCAGCAGGCATTATTTTATGACCCGGTAATAAGATCTCTTCACCTTGTTGTAAATCTTCGCCAGCTAAGCGGACATTTTGTCCGATTGAATGATTGCCGTGCAGGGTAATAGATGAATCATTAACTTCAACATGTTCTTGCATAATGACGGTGTCACAATCAGCAGGCATCATTGCGCCGGTCATAATTCGAATACATTCACCGGGTTTGATATCACCCGTATATGGCTGGCCTGCAAAGGCAATGCCGACCTGTTGAAGTGTAATCGACTGTTCATTTAAATCACTGCCATGAACGGCATAACCATCCATTGCTGAATTATTATGAGGAGGGACATTAATTGGTGAAATAATGGCTTGGTCTAAAATAAAACCTAGTGCATCTCGTAATGAGCGCGTTTCCCATGTTGTTACTGGTTTAATAAGGTTTTTAATACGCTGCCTTGCATCATCAACACTTAAGCTATTAGGCTCATGTGCATCTGCACAGCTTGCTTGAGGAATAAATTCAGCCATGATTACGCAGTCCAATTATCAATAAATGTTTGCAGATAGTTCGCCATCTGATCGATGTTATTCAGATCAAGCAGGTCGATACTCATGCTTTTGTCTATAGGGGCATCCGTTGCAATTGCAATAATATTAGCATCATCGGGGTGAAGCAGCGGTTTTTCTAGTGCTGGGCGATAGAGCTCAATTTTAGGAATGACCTCATGTTTAAAACCCTCGACTAATATGAGATCTAACTTTTTAGTGTTTAAACGAGGGATAAGGTCAACTAATTGCGGCTCGATCATTTCCGTTGGTTGCACTTCCATTAATGCCATTAAGTTACTTGATGAAACAAGCACTTGTTGAGCGCCTGCTTGTCTAATTTCATAGCTATCTTTGCCGGGCACATCAATATCAAACTTATGATGAGCATGTTTTATAACCGCGACTTCTAAGCCTCTTGAATTCAATGCTGGGATGAGTTGGCGTAATAATGTTGTTTTACCTGTACCACTAAATGCTGCAAAGCCAATTAATGGAATAGGTGATTGCAAAGTAGGTTCATTATTAGTGACATCTTCAGGATGATTGAAATTGGTAAAACTATCAGCTTGATCAGAAAAATCAACGACAGCCATTTTGTGCTCTGCTAACCAAAGATCTATTTTCCGACCACCTTGTTGTATATGTTGTTCCAGTTCATCTTGTAAGTGGCAAGGTAATAAACAAAATACAGGTTGTAAACGTTTTCCATCATGGGCTACAGCTAAATCTGCCTGTTCAAGTAGCATTGCTTCCATCATTCTTTGCCGTAGCTGTACCGAGATACGAGGTGAATCACAGGGTGCGGTGAGGATGTAGTCGGTCGTTACTGCTTTCATTGCACTCAACATACCTGCAAGAGGGCCACAGAAGTTTTCTAAGCTATCTTCAATGACGGGATAACCAAAGCGTTGATATTGTTCAATATTACGATTAGCATTAATGATAAGCGCATCAACCTGAGATTTTAAGGTATTGATTGCAAAACTAATTAAAGGCTGTTGTTTGTATTGCAGTAGGCCTTTATCGTTGCCTCCCATACGTCTGCCTTTACCACCCGCGAGGATAACTCCGGTTACGGATGGATTTGAGGATGTATTCATATTGATTCGCTGTTATTCTGTATAGGTACAATTAATAGGGGAGGAGAACCCATGAACAAAGCATGGATTGCAGGGCTTATTATACTGCTAAACACATCATTTGCATGGTCTAATTCTAATGTATTAGATATTGTAGTGGTAGGGTTGTTTAGTGATCAGGCTGTGGTAGAGATTAATAAAAAACAAAGACTGTTGAAGGTTGGGATAACTAGCCCAGAAGGCGTGACTTTAATTTCAGCAAATAGTCGAAATGCAGTATTGGAAAAAGGTGGTATAACTGAAAAATATGAACTAGGAACACGCATAAGTACTAATTTTTCACCACCAGTAGAACAAACAGTGGTCAGTTTATGGCCTACAAATGGTATGTATACAACAGCAGGAAGTGTGAACGGATATAGTGTTGATTTTCTTGTTGATACTGGCGCATCAGCTATTGCACTTAATGCTGAGACTGCAAAAAGGTTAGATTTAGATTATTTAAAAGGTAAAAAAGTAGGTGTTAAAACTGCCTCAGGAGTTGAAGTCGCTTATCATGTAATGCTTGATGAGGTTCAAGTTGGAGATATAAAACTCAATAATATTCGGGCGATGGTGTTAGATGGAAAGCACCCCGAAAGAGCACTATTGGGTATGACATTTTTAGACCAATTGAATATTGAACGTAAAGATGAAAGGATGGACTTGAAGAAAAAATTCTAATCTACTCTTAATCTTCAGATATAAAAAAGCCCTGATAATATTAAATTATCAGGGCTTTTTAGTAAGCAGTATTAAGAGTTTAGTTTACTCAAAACCTTTACTGATTAATGCGTAAGCAGAATGGTTATGAATAGATTCAAAGTTTTCTGATTCAACTGTATAAGCATTAATACGAGAATCATCATTTAAACGAGCTGCAATATCACGGACGATATCTTCAACAAATTTTGGATTGTCATAAGCTTTTTCTGTAACAAATTTTTCGTCAGGGCGTTTTAGTAGACCAAAGATTTCACATGATGCTTCTTCTTCGACCATATCGATAATATCTTCAATCCAGATGAAGCTATCAGCACGAACAGTAACGGTGACATGTGAACGCTGATTGTGTGCACCATAGTCTGAGATGTTTTTTGAACAAGGGCATAGGCTCGTGACAGGAACCACGACTTTAACCATGACATCAGTATCTGCACCTGTAATTTCACCTAAAAAGCTCACTTGGTAATTCATTAAGCTTTTTACTTTACTAATAGGCGCTTCTTTATTTACAAAATAAGGAAACTCCATTTCAATATAGCCAGATTCTGCTTGTAAGCGTTCTGTCATTTCAGGCAGCATGTCACGGAACGATTGCACGGTTATTTCACGTTCATGTTGATTCAAAATTTCAACAAAACGTGACATATGCGTACCTTTGAACTGGTGAGGCAAGTTCACATACATATTGAAGTTAGCAATGGTATGTTGTTCACCAGAAGTACGATCACTAATTTTTATTGGATGCTGAATATCTTTAATACCGACTTTGTCGATAGCAATATGGCGTTTATCAGCAATGTTTTGAACATCTTCAATTTCATCGCAGCAATCAGGTTTTTTATCAGTAGTCATTCTTCTCTAGTCCTCGCTATAGCGTACACAAGCTCGGTCAGTTTCCCAAAGGGTAACGCCTGATATTTTAGCTGTGTCGATATTTAATGTGTTACTTAAGTTTTGGTAAAAATATTGAGCAATATTTTCAGCAGTAGGGTTAACCGTATCAAAAGGTGGAATATCGTTAAGATAACGGTGATCTAATGTTTTTGCTAATTCGCGTGTAGCAGTTTTAATGGTTTTAAAATCCATCCCCATGCCATGTTCATTTAATGCGGAAGCAGTCACTTCAACTTCTAACTTCCAATTGTGACCATGCATACGACTACAATCGCCTGGATAATCACGCAGGGTATGGGCTGAAGCAAAATCAGCTAGAATTTTTAAGGTGTAGGTTGAACTCATAGTTGACTATTATACTCGGGAATTATCAATAGTAGCAGCATATTATGCCGCAAAATGCGTTTTGACTGTATTAATAATGCCATTTGCATCTAAATTACAATCTCTTAACATCTGTTTATGGTCACCATGGTCAAGGAATTTATCAGGTAAGCCCATGATTTTAATTGAGGTGTCATCATTAATTGAAAGTAGGTGTTCAGCTACACCACTGCCGGCACCACCAAGAGTGGTATTTTCTTCAATAGTAATAATTAACTCGTGAGACTTTGCCATCTCTTCAATAACGGTATGATCTAGCGGTTTAACAAAACGCATATTGACAACTGTTGCATCTAAATTGTCAGCGGCTTCAAGTGCTGGCTGAAGCATGGTTCCAAAAGCAAGGATGGCAACCTTGGTACCTTTACGTTTGAACTCCGCTTTACCAATTTCTAATGATGTTAGTTCAGAGTCAATTGTTGCCCCTGTTCCTGTTCCGCGTGGATACCTAACAGCAGCGGGACCATTATGGCGATAACCGGTTGTCAGCATTTGACGGCACTCATTTTCATCAGTCGGTGCCATTACAATCATATTAGGGATGCAGCGTAAGTAACTTAGATCAAAAGTACCCGCATGAGTTGCGCCATCAGCACCCACTAAGCCGCCACGATCGATGGCAAATAAAACAGGGAGGTTTTGTAAGGCAACATCATGAATGAGTTGGTCGTAAGCTCGTTGTAAGAAGGTTGAGTAGATTGCAACAACAGGTTTTTTACCTTCACATGCCATTCCAGCCGCTAAAGTGACGGCATGTTGTTCTGCAATACCAACATCAAAATAGCGGTCTGGATAGGTGTCAGCAAATTCATTGAGGCCAGATCCATCACACATTGCTGGCGTAATGCCCATTAAATCTTCAGATTGTTGCGCCATATCACAAAGCCATTGACCAAATACTTGAGTATAGCTAGGGCCAGATGATTTAGTGCCGGCAGGGCTTACACCATGATATTTCCCTGGTTCTTGTTCCGCTGGTTCATATCCTTTACCTTTTTTAGTCACTATATGTAAAAACTGTGGACCTTTACGCTCACGTAAATTACTTAAGGTCGGGATTAAGGTATCAAGATCATGGCCATCAATAGGGCCAATATAGTTAAAGCCTAATTCTTCAAATAATGTACCGGGAATAACCATACCTTTGACATGCTCTTCAGCACGACGGGCCAACTCCCATGCAGGAGGTAGTTTTTCGAGTACTTTTTTACTGCCTTCACGTGCAGAAGCGTAAAAGCTACCAGATAATAAACGGGCAAGATAATTTGACATGCCGCCGACATTTTTAGATATCGACATTTCATTATCATTAAGAATAACAAGTAAGTTGGCACTCAAATCACCGGCATGAGCCAAAGCCTCATAGGCTTGACCTGCTGTAATCGCACCATCACCAATAATCGCAACAGCACGGCGAGAACTACCTACCGCCTGAGATGCAACTGCCATACCTAATGCTGCACTTATCGATGTACTTGAATGGCCTACACCAAAGGCATCATAAGGGCTTTCGCTGCGTTTAGGAAAACCAGACAAGCCGCCAGCCTGACGCATGGTATGCATTTGGTCTCGTCTACCGGTGATGATTTTATGCACATAGCTTTGATGACCTACATCCCAGACAAAACGATCATCTGGCGTGTTGTAAACATAATGAAGTGCAAGGGTGAGCTCGGTAACGCCAAGGTTTGATGAAATATGGCCACCAGTTTGCTGCACGCTATCAACAATTAATGAACGAATCTCTTGTGCTAATTGTGGCAGTTGCTCTTTGCCTAGCTGGCGCAAATCATCAGGACTATTTACCTGAGATAATAAAGACTCAGCATGTGTCGATGTCGTCATATTAATGTGTTCTCTGCACGACAAAGCCGGCTAAAGCGGCAAGAGCTTGCGTATTGTAAGGTAGGTCATCCAATGCTGCTAAGGCAGTATCGATTAATGTGATTGCTTTTTTCTGAGCAGTTTCTAAACCCAGTAGAGCAGGGTAAGTAGGTTTATTCAAGGCAATATCAGCACCTTGTGTTTTGCCTAATGTTTCAGTGTCAGCAGTGACATCTAATACATCATCTTGAACTTGGAATGCGAGACCAATACAGTAAGCATATTTGTCGAGTTTGGCTAAAATGTTTTCATCAACATTTTCAGAGGCTAAAGCCCCTAATGTCACACTAGCTCGAATTAAAGCCCCCGTTTTTAACTCATGCATGTTCTGAAGGTTTTGGAGAGTAAGCGAGTGACCAACAGATTCTAAATCAATCGCTTGACCTCCAGCCATACCAAATACACCTGATCTTTGAGCAAGTGTTTTAACCATTTTACTTTGTTGAAGTGGTGATAGCTCGTTATCACATAAGGTTTCAAATGCTAATGTTTGTAGTGCATCACCCACCAATAAAGCGGTTGCATCATCATAGGCCTTATGGCAGGTTGGGCGACCACGACGTAAATCATCATCATCCATAATTGGCATATCATCATGTACCAAGGAATAGGCATGAATGAGTTCCACTGCACTAGCCGGCGCATCGAGTGAATTTAACTTGGCACCTAAGGCCTCACCTGTGGCATATACAAGTAAGGCACGTAAACGTTTGCCACCATTTAGCGTGGAATAATTCATTGCTTCAGCTAAACGTTGAGATGTTTGATTCGTGAGGGTTGTACTATTTGGTAAGCGAACAGAAAGAGCTTGCTCTATTTGAACTTGCTTTGTTTGCATCCAATCAGAAAGAATAAAACTATTTGTCACGATTCAGAGGTGTTTGAGTCGAAATCTACCAAGTTTGATTGGCCAGACTGTTGTAATAAAACTTGCACCTTTTGTTCGGCAGCATTGAGTGCTTCTTGGCAATTACGCGTGAGTAATACACCACTTTCATAAAGTTTTAATGATTCTTCGAGGCTGATATCACCTTGCTCAAGGCGTGCCACAAGAGATTCTAACTCTGTTACAGAGGCCTCATAATCCAGTTTTTTTCGTCTTGCAGCCATACTTATCTCGACACAAAAATTTAAGTAGGCGACATTATATACCCATAATAAATGAAGATGCATGTTTCAGAGTGCTTAAGCAATTCCAATTCTAGGCGCATCTATGTAGCAATGGTATTCCCTTGCAAATGGAGGGAACGACGAAGTGGGATTGCTCAAGCGCTTCTTTGATGGGTTTAAAAACGCTTTATGCTGCGTTATTGATTTTGCTAAGGGAATAACCATTAACTGCAATCAAAGCCTTGCCTAAATCGTTTTTAAATCCCACTGAATCAAGCACCTTTATTGATTATGGGTATATACAATCTATTGCCTGCTGGATTGTTTCGGCGCTAGCCGTTAGGCTATTATGGTTTCAATACCCAGACTATCATTAACCTTATGCAAAAAATTATTCGCGGTTTTTACAATTTATCTTTGTCTCCCACTGCTTGTGTGGCGACGATTGGTAATTTTGATGGCGTGCATTTAGGACATCAAGCGGTATTGACTCAATTGGCGATGAAAGGCGATACATTAGGTCTCCCCGCTGTAGTTATTACGTTTGAGCCGCAAGCAAATGAATTTTTTTCACCCGATAAAGCGCCGGCACGATTAAGTCGGTTTCGTGAAAAGATTGACACCTTACGTAGTTATTCAATTCAGCAATTATGTGTTTTACGCTTTAATAAAAAATTAGCGCAAATGTCAGCGGAACAATTTATTCAGCAATTAATAGTCGATGGATTGAATATTAAATATCTAGTTGTTGGTGATGATTTTAAATTTGGACAAGATCGTCTTGGTGACTTTGCCATGTTACAAAAGGCAGGTGCTGAACACGGTTTTCAAGTTGTGAATATGCACACCTTCTCGGTAGATAATATTCGAGTAAGTAGCACCCGAATTCGCCAAGCACTTAAAGCTGGTGACATTATGCAGGCTGAAAAATTATTGGGTCGCCCTTACCGAATGAGTGGACGAGTTGCTCATGGTGATAAACGTGGCCGAACAATGGGGTTTCCGACAGCTAATATTCATTTACACCGCTGTAAAGTGCCTTTGAGTGGCGTTTATGCAGTGCAGTTGTTTGGTGTGGAAGGTGAACCCATTCAAGGCGTAGCCAATGTTGGTGTTCGACCGACTGTTGGTGCTGATAAAGCATTGTTAGAAGTGCACTTATTTGATTTTGATCGGGAAATTTATGGTGAACATGTTCAGGTTCATTTTTTGCATAAACTTCGCGATGAACAAAAATTTGATGGTCTTGACGAGCTTATGATGCAAATCAAACAAGATTGTGTACAAGCTAAAGACTATTTTCTCAATCAGTAAATCTGCTGGCTTGATCTATATCAAAGAAAAGTAATATACAGCTTCTATTTAATAGGTAGGGCGTGTACTATTAGTGCAGTATTTATAAGCGTTTCGGGCATACTGAGTAGCTTTAATCAGTAATGCATTTTTAAGTAACTGAAAAAGAACTAAAAAATTATGTTGGAGAATTATCTCCCAATTTTATTGTTTGTGCTGATTGGTATCGGCTTCGGTGTAATGCCGCTACTTGCCGGATTTGTACTCGGCCCTCGTCGCCCTGACGATGAAAAACGTTCAGTTTATGAATGTGGATTTGAACCCTTTGAAGATGCACATATGAAATTCGATGTGCGTTACTACCTTGTTGCGATTCTGTTCATTATTTTCGATTTAGAAATTGCCTTCCTATTCCCTTGGGCCATCGTGCTTGATGATATTGGTGTTTTCGGCTTACTAGCTATGTTTTTGTTTTTAGGCATATTGGTTGTTGGCTTTATCTATGAGTGGAAGAAGGGAGCGCTGGAATGGGAATAGAGGGGATTCTGGACGAAGGTATTGTTACCACTTCAGCAGATAAATTAATTAACTGGGCTAGAACAGGCTCTATGTGGCCAATGACCTTTGGCCTTGCATGCTGCGCTGTCGAAATGATGCAGGCAGGTGCTTCACGTTACGATCTAGATCGCTTTGGTGTTGTGTTTCGCCCAAGTCCTCGCCAATCAGATGTGATGATTGTGGCGGGTACATTGGTAAATAAAATGGCGCCTGCTTTGCGAAAGGTTTATGACCAAATGTCAGAACCACGTTGGGTTATTTCAATGGGTTCTTGTGCAAATGGTGGTGGTTATTATCATTACTCATATGCTGTAGTGCGTGGTTGTGACCGAATTGTGCCAGTCGATATTTATGTTCCTGGTTGTCCACCAACGGCAGAAGCTTTGTTATACGGCATCATTCAATTACAGAAGAAAATTCGCCGTACGAATACAATCGCTCGAATCGAAACTCAGGAAGCCTGATTTAATATGATTAAAGCATTGAAGGCTAAACTCGAGCAGCAACTTTCAGATGTGATTCTAGATTGTGAAAAGCGTTTTGATGAACTCACTATTCATGTGCCAGCAGAAAGTATCGTTTCAGTCTGTCAAAAACTACGAGATCAACTCGGCTTTGAACAATTGATAGACCTTTGTGGAGTCGATTATTCAGAATATGGCGGCAGTGCTTGGGAAACTAAAGGCGCTTCAGATAGAGGCTTTAGTCGTGCTGTTGATGGTGTCGGTAATATGGAGCCCGTTTCTGAAGGTTACCGTTTTGCAGTTGTTTATCATTTATTGTCGATTCAGCATAATCAACGACTACGCATTAAAGTTCGCTTAGATGCCGATAGTCCTATTCTTGATAGTGTGACAAATATTTGGAATGGTGCTGATTGGTTTGAACGTGAAGCATTTGATATGTTCGGAATTTTATTTAATGGCCATGAAGACTTACGCCGGATTTTAACGGATTATGGTTTTGTTGGGCATCCATTTAGAAAAGACTTCCCCCTCATTGGTAACGTCGAAATGCGCTATGACCCAGAGCAGAAGCGAGTCATTTATGAGCCCGTTTCGATTGAAAATAGAACTTTGGTACCTCGCGTTATTCGTGATGATAACCGTTATGGTGGAAGCGAATAATGGCTGAGATTAAGAATTACACGTTAAACTTTGGTCCACAGCATCCTGCAGCACATGGTGTATTACGCCTTATTTTAGAGATGGACGGTGAAGTGATTCAGCGTGCCGATCCTCATGTTGGCCTTCTCCATCGTGGAACTGAAAAGCTAGCAGAAACAAAACCATACAATCAGAATATTGGTTATATGGATCGCCTTGATTATGTCTCAATGTTATCTAATGAGCATGCTTATGTGATGGCGATTGAGAAAATGTTGGGTGTGCAAGTACCTGAACGTGCTCAATATATCCGTGTCATGTTTGATGAGATTACCCGTATTTTGAATCACTTAATGTGGTTAGGTACACATGGTCTTGATATTGGTGCGATGACCATTTTCTTATATTGCTTCCGTGAGCGTGAAGATTTAATGGATGCCTATGAAGCCGTATCAGGTGCTCGTATGCATGCATCTTATTACCGTCCGGGTGGCGTTTATCGTGATTTGCCAGATTCGATGGCAAAGTATGAAAAATCGAAATGGCATAGTGCAAAAGAAGTTGCAGCTAAAAACACCAATCGTGAAGGTAGTTTATTAGACTTCATCGAAGACTTTACAGAGCGATTTCCAGGGTGTGTTGATGAGTATGAAACCTTATTAACTGATAATCGTATTTGGAAGCAACGTACTGTTGGTATTGGTGTTGTATCTCCCGAACGTGCAATGCAACTTGGTTTCACAGGGCCAATGTTACGTGGTAGTGGTATTGCTTGGGACTTACGTAAAAAACAACCTTATGAAGTTTATGACCGAATGGATTTTGATATTCCAATTGGTGTAGAAGGTGATTGCTACGATCGTTATTTGGTGCGTGTTCAAGAAATGCGTGAATCAAATAAAATTATTAAACAATGTATTGATTGGCTAAAAGAAAATCCAGGCCCAGTCATCACTGATGATGTGAAAATCGCACCACCAAAACGTGCTGATATGAAAGATAATATGGAAGCATTAGTTCATCACTTTAAACTCTTTTCTGAGGGCTACTGTGTACCTGAGGGTGAAGCTTATGCCGCTGTCGAACATCCAAAAGGTGAGTTCGGTATCTACATGGTTTCTGATGGTGCGAATAAACCATATCGTCTTAAGATTCGTGCGCCAGGCTTTGCCCATTTATCGGCAATGAATGAAATGGTTAAAGGTCATATGTTGGCGGATGTTGTAGCCGTGATTGGTACGATGGATATTGTATTTGGTGAGATTGACCGATGATATTAACTGGCTCAAAAGAACAATTGTTTACTGCTGAAATTCGTCAGAAATTAGATGAATGGATTGCAAAATACCCTGCTGCACATAGTCAATCGGCACTTATTCCATGTCTGCATATACTTCAAGCTGAAAATGAAGGTTGGTTGTCCGAACCAGTGATGGATGCCTTGGCAATCTATTTAGATATACCTAAGATTAGCGTGTATGAAGTAGCAACATTTTACACCATGTATGATCTTAAACCGGTTGGTAAACATAAGGTTAATGTCTGTACGAATATCTCATGTCAGTTAAATGGCTCTGAACAAATCGTAGAGCACCTTGAAAAAAGTTTAGATGTGAAGCTCGGCGAGACAACGACTGATGGCAATGTGACATTAAGAGAAGTTGAGTGTTTAGGTGCATGTGTTGGTGCACCAATGATGCAAGTTGATCGTGACTACCATGAACATTTAACAACTGAAAAAATTGACACTATTTTGGCAGGAATCAAATCATGACTACAGTTACAGATGATTTGAAACTAAACCAAGTTTGCTTCCGAACTCGTCACCTTGATGAGCCATGGACACTTGAGTCTTATCGCAGTGTCGGTGGTTATGAAGTTTTAGAAAAAATTCTTAAAGAAAAAACACGTGCTGAAGATATTATTGAGCAACTTAAAGATTCAGCTTTACGTGGTCGTGGTGGTGCAGGTTTTCCCACCGGTTTGAAATGGAGCTTTATGCCTCGTCGCATGCCGGGTGATAAATATATCGTCTGTAATTCAGATGAAGGTGAACCAGGCACATGTAAAGATCGAGATATATTACGCTTTAACCCTCATCAAGTTGTAGAGGGCATGATTATCGCGGGTTATACCATCGGTGCTCAGGCGGGTTATAACTATATTCGTGGTGAGTTTGTTGAACCTTTTGATCGCTTTGAAGCTGCAATTCAAGAAGCAAGAGATGCCGGCTATTTAGGGCAAGATATTTTAGGTTCAGGTTTTAACTTTGAACTTTATACTCAGCCCGGTGCTGGTGCTTATATCTGTGGTGAAGAAACTGCTTTACTTGAATCATTAGAAGGTAAAAAAGGCCAGCCTCGCTACAAACCACCGTTTCCTGCTGGATATGGCCTTTATGGTCGACCAACAACGATTAATAATACGGAAACATTAGCGTCTGTCCCGGTTATTTTGCAAAAAGGTGGCGATTGGTTCCATGAGTTGGGCACACCTAATAATGGCGGCAGCAAGATCTTCAGTGTATCAGGCCACGTTAATAAACCAGGCAATTATGAAGTACCCATGGGAACGCCATTTTCTAAGTTATTAGAACTTGCTGGTGGTGTGCGTAATGGCAATAAATTAAAAGCCGTTATTCCAGGCGGCAGTTCAACACCTGTTATTCCTGGTGATGCAATGATGGATGTGGCAATGAGCTACGATGGCATTAGCAGAGGTGGTTCGATGTTAGGTGCGGGCTCCGTTATTGTGATGGATGAAACCACTTGCATGGTAAAAGCATTAGAACGCATTTCTGAGTTTTATTATGAAGAATCATGTGGTCAATGTACGCCTTGTCGTGAAGGAACCGGCTGGTTATATCGAGTTGTGAAACGTATAGAGCATGGCGAAGGCACACAAGAAGATTTAGATCGTTTAGTTGATGTGGCAAAAAATATTAATGGTAATACTATTTGTGCATTAGGTGATGCAGCAGCAGCACCAGTCATTAGTTTTATCAAACATTTCCGTGATGAGTTTCAATATCATATTGATCATGGCAAATGCCAAGTGGAAGGAGGCATGAGCAAATAACATGGTTAATATAGAAATAGACGGCATTCCACTAAAAGTGGATTCAGCAAAAATGGTTATTCAAGCTGCTGATGAAGCAGGTATTGATATCCCTCGTTTTTGCTACCATAAAAAATTATCAATTTCGGCTAACTGTCGAATGTGTTTGGTCGAGGTTGCTCAGTCACGCAAAGCATTGCCAGCTTGTGCAACCCCCGTTACTGAAGGCATGAAGATCTTCACCCACTCTGAAACAGCATTGGCTGCTCAACGTGGTGTAATGGAGTTTTTGCTGATTAATCATCCTTTGGATTGTCCAATATGTGACCAAGGTGGTGAGTGTGAATTACAAGATATGTCAATGGGTTATGGCTCAGGGGTAGGGCAATATTCTGAAGGCAAACGCGTTGTCAAAGATAAAGATATTGGCCCACTAATCAATACTGATATGACACGTTGTATTCACTGCACACGCTGTGTTCGTTTTGGTGAAGAGATTGCAGGAATTAAAGAGCTTGGTGCGACTGGTCGCGGTGAGCATATGGAAATTGGCACTTATATTGAAAGCAGTGTAGCTTCTGAATTATCAGGCAATATCATTGATTTGTGCCCAGTTGGCGCCTTAACTTCAAAACCATTCCGTTACCGTGCTCGTGCATGGGAATTAACTGCACATGATTCAATTGCACCACATGATGCAGTTGGTTCTAATATCGAATTTCATACCCGTCGTAATGAAATCATGCGAGTCGTGCCTAGAGAAAATGAAAAACTAAATGAAACATGGTTATCTGATCGAGATAGATTTAGTTATTTGGGCTTAAATCATGAGCAACGTGCCACTGTCCCAATGGTTAAAGAGCATGGTGAGTGGAAAGAGACTGATTGGCAAACAGCGCTACAAGTAGCGATTGATGGCCTGAAAGCAATCAAAACCAAACACGGTGCCGATCAAGTTGCTGGGCTAATCTCTCCAACATCAACATTGGAAGAATCCTATTTATTCCAAAAACTATTACGTGGAATAGGCTCAGAGAATATTGATCATCGACTGCGTCAACAAGACTTTACAGATCAAGGTGCTGATTATAGCCATTCTGATTGGGGTCTGTCTGATATTGAAGATAGCTACGACATTACTTTGATTGGCTGTAATATCCGAGCAGAACAACCTATGATTGCTCACCGTATAAGACAGTCAGCACTATTAGGAACACCGGTTACAAATATTAGTTTTGTGGCATCAGACTTATTAATTCCTTGTGTTAACCAAGTAACGGTTGATATTAAAGGCATGCTGAAAACCCTATCGGGTGTAGCTAAAGCCTTAATTGCATTGGCAAATGGTGATAATAAAGATTGGACCGAATTATTAGCAACGGTTGTTCCTTCTGCCCAAGAACAAACGATAGCGATGCGTTTAGCTAATGCTAAGAAGGCAACATTGCTGGTCGGTGCATTAGCTAATAATCACCCTCAGGCTGCAAAAATTAAAGCGCTGACAAATTTGATTGCTAAGTTAACTAAAAATCAAATGATTGTCTTGCCAACGGCTAATTCAACAGCGGCAGAAATGTCAGAATCATTATTTGAAAATGATAATAATGCATCGCAGTTAAATGCCCAGCAAGTTTGGCAGCAGAATTTACGATCATATGTCTTAATGGGTGTTGAGCCAGAATTAGATTGTGCAAACCCCGTTGCTGCAAAACAAGCTCTACAACAAGCTAGTTTAGTTATTTCAATGAATAGTTATGTAACAGATGAAATGTTAGCTTATTCAGATGTGATCCTACCTATTACACCTTTCTCTGAAACATCAGGCACCTTTGTTGGTATTGATGGTCAGTGGCAGAGTTTCACTGGTGCTGTGAGTGCAAAAGGTGATAGTCGTCCAGCATGGAAAGTGTTACGTGTTTTAGGCAATATGGCTAATCTTAAAGATTTTGATTATGTATCGTCACAAGATGTATGTGAGGAGGTTCGTGATCAGTTGAATATACGGTCAGTATCTGCAGGAAGTAAATATTCACCTGCCGACTTAAATGCTGACTCGGGTTTGATGACAATATCTGAAATCCCAATGTATCAGACCGATGCCGTTGTTCGACGTAGTAGTGCATTGCAAGAAACTGTTGATAATCAAGCAGCATCAATTGCTCGAATGAATTCTACTGAAGCTGACAAACACGATGTGAAAGAGGCTAAATCACTATCAGTTACCCAAGGTAACAATAGTATATCAGTGGCATTTGAAATTGATGAAGATATTGCCGATGGTTGTATTTATCTTGCTGCAGGTACTAATGAAACATCAACATTAGGTGCCATGTTTGCTGATGTGTCTGTGCAAGCAAGTGAGCAAGGAGAAGATCATGTTTGATTTGATTAGTTCCGTTGCTGATTGGGTTGTAGCACAGACTGTTTTATATACAGTTCTAAAAATTGTCGTGATTATTTCACCTCTGATGATAGGTGTTGCTTATTTAACCTATGCTGAACGTAAAATTATTGGTTGGATTCAAGTACGAATTGGTCCAAATCGTGTCGGTCCTTTAGGACTGTTACAGCCGATAGCAGATGGCCTTAAGCTGGCTTTGAAAGAAGTTATTTTTCCTGCCAAATCAAATTTATATTTATTCTTAGTTGCACCTGTTTTAGCTATTGGTCCTGCATTAGCTGCTTGGGCTGTGATGCCTTTTGATGCCACCTTAACATTGGCAAATATTGATGCTGGTTTATTGTATATCTTGGCAATTACATCAATGGGTGTTTACGGTATTGTGATTGCCGGTTGGGCATCTAATTCCCGTTATGCCTTTTTAGGGGCACTCCGGTCAGCAGCTCAAGTTGTGTCTTATGAAATAGCAATGGGCTTTGCCTTAGTAGGCGTATTAATTGCTGCGGGTAGTTTAAATTTAGGTGAAATTACGGTTGCTCAACAAGGTGGAATATTACATTGGTACTGGTTGCCACTGTTTCCATTATTTGTTGTTTATTTCCTATCTGGTGTAGCAGAAACAAACCGTGCTCCTTTTGATGTATCAGAAGGTGAATCTGAAATCGTCGCGGGTTTCCATGTTGAATACTCAGGAATGGCGTTTGCCGTATTCTTCCTAGCTGAATATGCCGATATGATTCTTATTTCAATGTTGGCAGCTGTACTCTTTATGGGAGGGTGGTTATCACCATTCCAAGGTATTCCAGGCTTAGAAGAGCTATTTGCATTCGTTCCAGGCATTATCTGGTTATTGATGAAAACGTGTATCTTCTTGTTCTTCTATTTATGGTTTAGAGCAACGTTCCCACGCTATCGTTATGATCAAATCATGCGTTTAGGTTGGAAAATATTCATTCCCGTCACATTGGTTTGGTTAGTTGTTGTGGCAACAGCACAGGTCTATGATATTGGCCCTTGGTTTACGGAGGCTGTGTCATGAAATCAGACTTTATGACGTCATTACGACACTATATTAAGAGCTTCTTATTATGGGAATTATTGTTAGGTTTGAAACTAACAGGCCGTTATCTATTTGCTAAAAAAATAACGGTTCAATATCCAGAAGAAAACACACCTCAATCACCACGATTTCGAGGTTTACATGCACTACGTCGTTATCCTAATGGTGAAGAACGTTGTATTGGTTGTAAATTATGTGAAGCTACCTGCCCTGCATTAGCCATCACAATTGAAACAGAACCTCGTGATGATGGCACACGTAGAACGACTCGTTACGATATTGATTTATTTAAATGTATCTTTTGTGGTTTTTGTGAAGAGTCATGTCCAGTAGATTCAATTGTAGAAACACGTGTGTTTGATTACCACTTTGAAAATCGTGGTGAGAATATTATGACTAAAGATAAGTTATTAGCCGTTGGCGAACAACATGAAGTTCAAATAGCCGCAGACCGTGCTGCCGATGCGGAGTATAGATAATGGAACAAATTATATTTTATGCCTTTGCTGCTGTTTTATTATTTGCAGCAAGCATGGTAATTACGGTTCGTAACCCTGTTCGTGCTGCCCTGTTTTTGATATTGGCATTTTTTACTAGTTCAGGCATTTGGCTGTTGTTAGAAGCAGAATTTTTGGCAATGACATTGGTACTCGTCTATGTCGGTGCTGTAATGGTGCTGTTCTTGTTTGTGGTGATGATGCTCGATATCGACCTTGCACCTTTGCAAGAAGGTTTTACTCGCTATTTACCGCTCGGAATTTTAGTGGCAGCACTTATTACAATTGAAATGATTGCAGTATTGGGAGCATCACATTTTGGTTTAGATATTGTCTCAGCACCGATACCTCATCCTGAAGGTTATAGTAATACTAAAGAAATAGGCTTATTGCTATATACCATTTATGTCTATCCTTTTGAAATTGCATCAGTGATCTTAACTGTTGCCATTATTGCAGCGATTACTTTAACTTTGCGTGAGAAGAAAAGTAAATCTCAAAATGTGTCGGAGCAAGTAAAAGTACAAGCGAAAGATCGTCTCCGCATTATTAAAATGGATGCTGTTAAAAAACAAGATAATGAGCAGGAGGCACAGTCATGATTGCATTATCTGATTTCTTGATTCTGGGTGCCTTGCTGTTTAGTCTGTCAGTAGCAGGTATCTTTATTAACCGTAAAAACATCATCATCTTATTGATGTGTATCGAGTTAATGTTATTAGCCGTGAATCTTAACTTTGTTGCTTTCTCTCATTATTCGGGTGATATAGCGGGACAAATATTTGTATTCTTTATTTTAACGGTGGCAGCTGCTGAAGCAGCCATTGGTTTGGCGATTTTAGTGGTGCTATTTAGAAATATGCACACGATTAATGTTGCAGAACTTGATAACTTGAAGGGCTAGGATTAATGACACAGAATTTACTCCTAACTATTGCTCTTTCACCGCTTCTTGGCAGTATCCTAGCCGGGTTCTTCGGCAATAAGATCGGCAAAACATGGTCTCATCGCGCTGCTATTATTGGTGTGGGACTCGCTTTTATCTTATCAACGTGGGTATTAAAACTCGTTGTTGTTGATGGTCAAACGTATAACGAACAGGTTTACCAATGGCTACAGGCAGGTAGTTTAAGTCTTGAAGTCGGCTTTATGGTTGATGCCTTGACTGCCATGATGATGGTTGTTGTCACCTTTGTTTCTCTGATGGTGCATATTTATACCATTGGTTATATGCATGACGATGATGGTTATTCCCGTTTCTTTAGTTATATTTCCCTGTTTACTTTCTCCATGCTGATATTGGTAATGGCCAATAACTTTATGCAGTTATTCTTTGGCTGGGAAGCTGTGGGTCTAGTGTCTTATTTATTGATTGGTTTTTGGTATAAAAAACCAACAGCTATCTATGCCAACTTGAAGGCATTCTTAGTCAATAGAGTAGGGGACTTTGGTTTCTTACTGGGTATTGCAGGCGTATTAATGTTTGCTGGTAGTTTGGATTATGTAGAAGTATTCGCTCAAGCGCCAACGATATCAGAAAAGACGATTAGTATTTTTGCTGGTCATGAATGGTCTGCGATGACGCTGATTTGTATCTTATTATTTATTGGTGCAATGGGTAAATCTGCCCAAGTACCATTACATGTCTGGTT
>Ga0209495_1001132_pt1 | contig 19194 bp, 16 predicted proteins | sample EN1Hudsemesocosm_FD_184629 | JGI IMG/M metagenome (GOLD analysis project Ga0209495, IMG submission 184629) | Methane-oxidizing microbial communities from mesocosms in the Hudson Canyon - EN1E Hudson Canyon (SPAdes) (version 2) | ecosystem: Environmental > Aquatic > Marine > Cold seeps | place... | reverse complement strand
GGAAGAGTTACGCGATCGCTTACGACAAAAGCTGGTGGATGCACGAGATGATTTACTCAAAGCGCCTGAAGATAGAGACATGCTATCGACACTTGTTGAAGATGAAGATATTAGCAGTGCTAGTTACAAGTTAATTGCGGCTATTCAAGGTTTTGATGAAGCTGCTATTTTCACTATTCATGGTTTCTGTCAACGGGTCTTGGCTGACTTTGCTTTTGAAAGTGGTTTACGTTTTGAGCTGGAACTCATTGGTGATGATTTAGCTTTATTACAGTCAGCAACAGATGATTTTTGGCGACGTGAAATAAGTACGGCTGAACAAGACTTTGTGGCGTATTTACTGGCTAAACATGAAACACCTGAAACATTATTACGTTCAATAAGAAACCTTGTTGGTAAACCTTATGTGCAGAGCTTGCCAGTGCCTGAAATGGAGCTGGAAAAATGTGTGCAGCAGGCACAGAAACACTTTGATGAGCTTAAAAAAGTGTGGCTGGAAGAGAATGAACAGATCATTGCCACGTTTAATAATAAGGCTTTATTAAACGGCAATAAATATCGCACAGCTAGTGTTGAAAAATGGTTGGTTTTTTTGACTAATATGCTGGCACAAGATTCGCTGCCAGTAAGTTTGTTTGAAGGCTTTGAAAAGTTTACTCAAGGCAAAATGGAAGAGGGGCTGAAAAAAGGACAGTCTTTACCTGAACTTAATTTCTGGCGAGTTTGTGAAAACGTGTTTGAACACTTTCAACAATTACAACAGGCTCGAGAGCTTCAGCATCAACAGTTACGTGTGACTTTGCTAGATTATTTGCGTGAATCATTACCGGAACAAAAACTGAAACAACAAGTTCAATCTTATGATGATTTGCTCATCAATCTTGAACAAGCTTTAAATGGTCAACGTGGTGATTGGCTGGTGGAACAGTGTCGCAAGCAATATCGCGCGGCATTGATTGATGAGTTTCAAGATACTGATCCTGTGCAATATGCGAGCTTTAGCCGTATTTATGCTGATAGTGGTTTGCCGACATTTTTAGTTGGCGATCCCAAACAGGCGATTTACAGTTTTCGTGGTGCTGATATATTTACGTATCTTAAAGCTAAATCACGGGCAGAACATGAGCATACTTTAGAGACAAACTGGCGTTCTCATCCGACTTTAGTATCAGCAGTGAACGGTCTGTTTGAACGACATTCTGCCCCATTTATCTATCAAGATATTCCTTTTCATGTCGTGGGTGCAGCACGTGATGAAGCAGCTGCGTTAGTTGTTGCAGACAGTGACGCTGCCGCTTTACAGATCATGTGGGCAGGAAGTGAAAAGCCAATGGCTAAGCGAGATCTCACAGCCATAGCTGCAACCGCAACCGCTGATGAAATAGCTCAATTATTGAATAAGTCTCATGATGGACAAGCAAGCTTAATTGATGACAAAGCAGAGTCAAAACGTGACTTAACAGGCGGTGATATTGCCGTTTTAGTGCGGAATCATCGTCAAGCGAATGTAGTGCAGCAGTGTTTGCAACAGCGGGGCATTAATAGTGTGCAACAAGGGCGAGATAATGTCTTCACTTCACCTGAGGCGCTATTAATAGAACGTGTGTTATTAGCCATTGCCGAACCTAATAATGAACAACGAGTAACCGCTGCTCTTGCTTCAAAACTATGGGGTTTTAATGCATTTGAACTTTATCAGTTAAAACAAGATCAAACATCGTGGCATGCACAACTTGATTTCTTCTATGAATTACATCAATTGTGGTTAAAACATGGTTTTATGCGAGTGTTTCGACAATGTTTGGTTTCTATTTCAGCAGAGCAACGATTACTCAGCTTGCCTGATGGTGAACGACAGCTTACAAATTTAAATCATATCGCTGAATTGATTCAAGCACAGTTTCGCCATCAAAACGACAGTATGGAAGCAGTATTGTATTGGTTAGCAACCCATATTCAATCAGCCGAAGCTAATGATGAGGCGGCACAATTAAGACTGGAAAGCGATGAGCAGTTAGTCAAGATAATCACCATTCATAAAAGTAAGGGCTTGGAATACCCGATTGTATTTTGTCCCTTCCTTTGGGATGCTAATTTACGCTCTGCAAAAGATGATGTTATTAGTTTTCATCAAGATGATGAAACTAAACAAGCCTGTGCCGCTTTTTCTGAACCTGCATTAAGCCAAGCAGCTGAAAGTGTGACAGTTGAAGAGCAGGCCGAAGACGCTCGACTACTTTATGTTGCATTAACGCGTGCTCGCGAGCGTTGTATTATTATTTGGGGGAATGCAAAAGGCAGAAGTGATGGTTCACATGTGAGTAACTCTGCACTATTTAGCTTATTGCACCCAACATTAACTGAGTTAGATAGTAGTGCTATGTCGGTCGATTTAGAAAGCTTAGCCAAGGATAGTGACGGACATATCTCAGTTAGCAGAATAATGGAACAAGATAGGGTGAGTTACCAAGCTGCAAATGATCAGGGACATCACCTTGCAGCAAGAAGCTTTGAGGGGCATATTCAACAGCCATGGCGGATTGGTAGTTTTAGTGCTTTGACCAAAGGCCATGATGCTGAATTACCTGATTATGATGCTCAAACATCGATCGAAACAGTCATAACACAGCCTGTTATCAGGAGTGTTTTAGACCGATTTTCATTTCCTCGTGGTGCACAAGCCGGCACCTGTTTACATGCCTTATTTGAATATTGGGATTTTGCTAGTGATGACAATGAGGCCATGCAAAAATTGGTTGCTCGTACCTTATTACAATATGGTTTTGATGATAAATGGACGCCGGTAGCCTGCCAGTGGTTAAGTGAAGTCTTGGCAACACCAATGGGAGATATTAAGCTAAGATTAAATCAATTAACTCAGCAAAAACGTCTAGATGAATTAGCCTTTTATTTTCCTGTGGCTAACTTAAATGTGAAGAGCTTACAGCGAGAGTTATTGCCTTTATTAGCCAATGGTTCTCCGTTAAAAACAGTTATTAGTCGTTCTAGCTTTTATGACTTAACAGGCTTCATGAAAGGTTTTATCGATTTAGTGTTTGAACATGAAGGTCGATTCTATATTGTTGATTATAAGTCTAATCATTTAGGTAATAATGAAGCTGATTACCAAGCTGAACAAATTGATAATGCCATGATTTCACATGATTATCCCTTACAGTATTTAATCTATACTTTGGCATTGCATCGCTATCTAAAAGTACGTTTGCCAGACTATGACCCTGAACAACATCTTGGTGGATCGTATTATTTATTTATTCGAGGAATGAAAGCGCAGTGGGGGCAAGCAGGACTCTTTTATGATAAACCTGATGTTGTAGTGATTGAAGCCTTAGATCGTTGTCTGCAAGGAGTGAGTGATGAATGATCTTGCATTAAGACAAGCAGGCCTAAGTGAACTTGCCTGTCAATTTGCCCGTTTTGTCGATCGCTTGAATCATGGTGACGATAACATTGTGGCGATAGTAGCTGCATTGTTAACAGATGCAGTTTCTCAAGGACATGTCTGCTTGAATTTGGATTTTGTTAGCCATCATGACTTAGTCCAGTGTGAAGATAAAAGTGACTTATTGAATCGCTTGAAAAACAGTCATGTAGTCGGTGCTGCTGGAGACTATAAACCCTTAATTCTGACTGATGATGGTTTATTGTATTTATACCGCTATTGGCAAGATGAACAACATGTTGCAAAAGCAATACGACAACGCTGCAAGTCAATTGAGCTGATTAATCCTGACAAGCTGCAACAAGATTTTTCAGACTGGCAAAGCAGTCATGCCGGGGTTGATTGGCAAAAAATAGCCGTTCTGATGGCACTTACACGTCAATTTAGTGTTATTTCTGGTGGTCCTGGTACAGGAAAAACAACGATTGTTTTACGATTGTTGCAGATGTTATATGGTCAAAAGGCTGGTTTTAAGATTGCTTTAGCAGCACCAACAGGCAAAGCGGCTGCTAGGTTACAGCAAGCTATTTCGGACAGCGGAAATCCGTCTCTCGAGGCTAAAACATTACATAGATTATTAGGTATTACTGCTAATAATGACAAGGGACGATATTCCCAACAGAAACCTTTACCGATCGATGTACTCATTGTTGATGAAGCATCCATGATTGATATTAGTTTAATGGCTAAATTAATGCAGGCTTTGCCAGCAAATGCTCGTCTCATATTGTTAGGAGATAGTCAGCAATTAGCCTCGGTAGAATCAGGTGCTGTATTGGCTAATTTATGTGCTAAACCACCTCAATTTACGCCAGACTTTACTCATCAAGTAAACACCTTCACGGGGATGAGCTTAGATAGTACTGAACAGGAGGGTTCGGTACTCAATAATAGTGTCGTTCTGTTGCAACATAGTTATCGATTTGATGATAAAAGTGACATTGGTCAATTAGCAAAAGCAGTTCAATCTGGTGATATTCAAGCTGTTTATTCTGTCATTGAACAGGCAGCTGTCCCTCTTTGGCAGCAACAACTTGATACGATTAGTATTCAAAACCATGTGTTTGATCAATATCATGCTTATTTTGATACGGTATCACGTCATGTGGATGCATTGGACTGCCTGAAGTCATTTGAACAGTATCATGTGCTGTGTGCCTTAAGACAAGGGCCCCATTCTGTAGCATCTGTGAATGAGTTAATAGAACGACGATTGCAAAAACAGGGCTGGAAGACCCATCAAGCCTTTTACCCTGGTCGACCGATAATGGTGGTGCAGAATGATTATCGACAACGTTTATTTAATGGGGATACAGGCTTAGTTTTATTTGATGAAAATGGTGTTCTGAAAGCCTGCTTTATGGTTGAAAGTGCTGTCCGTTGGGTTGATCTGTCACGATTACCAGCTCATGAAACTGCTTTTGCCATGACAATACATAAAAGCCAAGGTTCTGAGTTTGATAATGTAAGTGTCTTGTTGCCTGAAGAAGAGACTGCATTATTAAATCGTGAGCTTTTATACACAGCTATTACACGGGCTAAAAAACAAGTCACACTGATTAGTACAGAGATGATTTTAGCGAAAACAGTATCAAGCCGACATCAGCGTGAAACTGGATTGGCTGGACTATTAGATGGTGAACAATAAGAAACTAAAGGATTTGTTATGGATAAAACAATTTTTATTGGTCAGGCAGGTACGCAAGCTGTATCACTAATTCCCAAAATGGCTAATCGACATGGATTGATTGCTGGCGCTACTGGTACGGGTAAGACGATCACCATGCAAGGTTTAGCTGAAGGTTTCAGTGAAATGGGTGTGCCCGTATTTTTGGCTGATATTAAAGGTGATGTTTCAGGTGTCACTCAGCCGGGGAAAAAACACCCAAAAGTCGCTGAACGTGTTGAAATAATGCATTTAGATGATTTTAGTTTTCAATCTTTTCCTGCTACATTTTGGGATGTGTTTGGTGAGCAAGGACATCCGGTTCGCACGACTATCTCTGATATGGGGCCGTTATTACTGGCTAGATTACTTAATCTAAATGATACTCAGCAAGGTGTTTTATCATTGGTATTTCGGGTGGCAGATGACAATGGTTGGTTGTTACTCGATCTGAAAGATCTTCGGGCGATGCTTAAATTTGTTGCTGATAATGCTAAAGAGTTTCGTACACTTTACGGTAATGTGTCATCAGCCAGTGTTGGAGCAATTCAACGTCGACTAATTTCATTAGAAGATCAGGGTGGAGACAAACTATTTTCTGAACCGGTACTCAACTTAGATGACCTAATGCAAACAGATGCCGAGGGTAAAGGCATCATTAATATGTTGGCAGCTAATAAACTAATGAATTCACCACAGTTATATAGCACTTTTTTATTATGGTTGATGTCTGAGTTATTTGAACAGTTGCCCGAAATCGGCGATCCAGACAAACCTAAATTGGTCATGTTCTTTGATGAAGCTCATTTAATATTCAAAGGTGCGCCACAAGTCTTACTAGATAAAATTGAACAAGTGGTACGTTTGATTCGCTCTAAAGGGGTCGGCATCTATTTTGTCACTCAAAATCCGACAGATATTCCTGATGGTGTTTTAGGGCAACTTGGCAATCGTATTCAACATGCTCTACGAGCTTATACTGCACGTGATCAAAAGGCCGTAAAAGCGGCGGCACAAACTTTTCGAGATAATCCTGACTTAGATACCGAGCAAGTAATTACTGAATTGGGTGTTGGGGAAGCTTTGGTGTCATTATTAGATGAAAAAGGTCGCCCTCAGATAGTACAACGTACCTTGATTAAGCCGCCTAAAAGTCAGATTGGTCCGATTACTAATAATCAACGTACGGTATTAATGTCTAATTCATTGGTGGCAGGTGTTTATGAAAAAATGGTTGATAGAGAATCAGCCTTTGAAGTTTTAGCTAAACGAGCAGAAGAACTGGCTAAAAAACAACAGGCTGAAGAAGTTGTTGTTGCTCAGGAAAAAGAACGCAAGAAAAATGAACGTTCTAGCGGTGGTAGACAGCGCCAATCAGTAATGGAAACTTTCTTGAAAAGTGCAATGCGTACGGTAGGCAGTCAAATTGGTCGTAAACTTGTTCGAGGTTTACTGGGCTCTTTGTTGGGGGGTAAGTAGATAGCTATGCTTAAACTAAAGATTCCCCCTCCGATTTATATGTTGATAATGGCGGGACTGATGTGGCTATTAGATCGCTTTTTACCCATGGCTAATTTGATTTCAGCACCATGGAATCAAATTGGAATTTTAGTTATGTTTATGGCTATATTTACTGATGGCTTGTCACTGATACAGTTTTTTCGTGTTCACACATCAATAAATCCGATTCATCCTGAAAAGGCAAAGTTCTTGGTCACAACGGGAATGTATCGACGAACAAGAAACCCAATGTATTTAGGCTTATTAGTGTTATTGATAGGTTTGGCTATTTTTCTTGGTAGCCTTTCCCCAGTTATTGTTTTGCCAATATTCATTGTCACTTTGACAGTGCAACAAATTATTCCTGAAGAGAAAATATTAGAACAAAAGTTTGGTCAACAATATATAGACTATAAGCAGTCCGTGAAGCGTTGGGTTTAGGTCGCTAATCTAAATTTTGGATAAGAAAGATTAGTTTCTTTAGTGTCATTCCCGCATGTTTGTAGTGGGAATATAGTCCATATAATATGGATTCCGGCTAAAAGCATACCGGAATGACAGTTTTTGTTAAGGCTTAACTAATTAATGGCTGATCAGGTTATCGTGATAGCTATGTATTATATTTACCCAACGCTCATTATTAGCATTTTGGTTTTTACCGGCAGCTGACAGGGTTATTTTTGCCGTTTTCAGATTGTCACTTAACCCTAATAATGAATATTGATGCCGGAATTCTTGTCCACTTAGCACTGGCTTATCGCTTATCATGCTTTGTTCCCTCCACCTACAGTAAAAACAAAATCTTTTCGTTTCTTTATTTATAAGCAGAGAACATGCCAGTAACTATAGAAATACTAGTTTTTATTGCTTTATAAACTGTCCTGTATCGGCATCAGCTAATAGTGATAGTAGATCTGAAGTAGATAATGACAGGGCATAACCTAGTACGCCACTACCAATAATGACTCTATCAAAGCTATTAATACTGTTATCTGCCAATACACGAATATCTTCAGGTAAGGCTATGGGAGGAACCGCGCCAACGATATAACCGGTGACTTGTTCAATTTCATCAAATTCAGCCATCCTTAGTTTTCGTTCGCCAAGATGTTGTCGTAATACTGCCCAATCAGCTCGACCACTACCTGTAACGGCCAGCAATACAAACTTACCTGTTTTCGTTTTAAACAATAAACTACGCACAACAGAGTCAGGATCCTTACCTTCTGCCTGCAATAATTCCTCTAAATGTCGTATAGGCTTTTTATCTTCACTGAGTGGAATTACTACGACATCAAATGGGATTTTGTTTGAATTTAGTAAGTCGGTAACAGGGGATTCAATCATGCGATCACCTGATTACGACCTTTATTTTTAGCAAAATACATATTTTTATCAGACTGTTTCATCCATTGCTCCCAGTTCATATCTGATTGAAGACTTGATACGCCAATGCTGATGGTGACAGTATGACCATCGATTAAAGAAAGTTGTTCATATTCTTGTCTGAATTCTTCAGCAACGATAAATGCATTAGCTTTATCTGTATTGTAAATAAGAACCAGAAACTCTTCACCACCGATTCTAAACACAGTATCACTAGAACGAAATGACTTTGCTAATAGACTCCCAGACTCTCTTAGAACCTTATCACCCACATCATGGCCAAATTGATCATTAATCATTTTGAAGTTATCAATATCCAATATTAAAATGGCCATCGGCGTATTTGAACGATGGCTTTGGCTGATGGCATTTTCTAAGGATGATTGTAGTAATGAACGATTATTAAGACCAGTAAGATTATCGGTAATAGCTTGAGATTTTAATAAGTAGTGTTGTTTATAAATCTCACTAATTGAGAAAAAAATAAAGAAACTTATTCCTAGAAGTACGGCAAAAAAGCGTACCGCTATAGCGGGTTCTAACGCGCCCCATGCTGTTGGGAAAATGATTGCAATGAAAATAAAGTTAGCAACCGCTGCGGGTTTGGGAGGGAGTATAAAATAAAAAGCAATCACTCCTAATGTTGCCCAATAAGAACCTGCGACACCTAGTTGATGAACGGCGGTTACTATAGCGATAATAATAGCCGGTGTGATGCCGAATAAGTTGATTTTAAAATGGTAGTGGCCGCGATGGCAAAACCAAGCACTTGTGAAGCAAAGTGTGAGAATGAGTAATGTAAAAGCGCCTAGAAGATAACGACCTTGGATGAGGTTGTTAATTGTAAATGGTGTTAGCATCAGCGCTGCGGTGAGCACCACGCCTTGTGTTGACTTCACAAGAAAATCAGGTCGTTCTTGCGTGTTATATTGTCGTACTTCCATTTGCCACCAATTGAACTAGTTATTATTGATAACTAACACCTTGATCTCGGTCAAAGAGTGAGCATAATACTTAAACTTATACTAATAGTTTGAATAAGTTAACTGTTTTTTTTATGAATGGTATTTTGAAAGCCAAGCTTAGGGTATATTAGAAACACGATTTTATAGGTAGACCCCCATAAGGATGAGTGGAATGACAACTATTGTTTTAGTAATACTAGGCCTTTTTATTGGTGGCGCTGTAGCTGAGGAAGAAGGACTCGTAGTTGGCCTGTTTATTGGTTTAGCATTTGGCATGATCGCCACATTAAAAGGGCGAATGTTTAAGCTAGAACAGGATCTCGCCAGAACAATGAAGTTACTTGCTGCTTCTCGAACGAGTAAAGAAAGTTCTGAACCAGAAGCTGAACAAGCACCCGAGCCAACGATCAAGACGGCAGGGTTAGCGGAGCAAATAACACAAGCAGTAGCAAGACCTTCAGTTGACGATGCGCTTTCCCAACTAGGTTTAGATACAAAAACTGCTAAAGCGGCAACTAAGAAAGAGGATGCGGGCTGGGGGAATACCGAGTGGAATGATACTACCTGGCAAGAGCGCAAAAAATCAACACCTAGCAAGCCTGACTTTGCTCAGAAAGTGTTTTTTACTCTGCGAGATTTCTTTACCAAAGGCAATGTTGTCGTAAAAGTCGGTGCCATTGTTTTATTCTTCGGTGTGGCATTTTTGTTGAAATATGCAGCAGAAAGAAGCTTATTCCCAATCGAATTACGTTTATTAGGCGTCATTGCTGCCGGTATTGGTTTGCTGTTTGTGGGTTGGCGCTTGCGTGAAGAAAAATTGGAATATGGTTTGATACTCCAAGGTGCAGGCTTGGGCATGTTGTATTTAACGGTATTTGCAGCTAGTAAGCTTTATCATTTGTTACCGGCTAGCACTAGCATGCTTATGATGCTGTTACTGGTTGTGTTAACAGGTATTTTAGCTGTGCAGCAAAATGCTAAGTCATTAGCCTTGTTTGGCATTGTGGGCGGTTTCTTAGCGCCTATTCTAATGTCGACGGGCAGCGGTAGTCACATCACACTATTTTCTTACTATGCCTTATTAAATTTAGGTATCTTCGGTATCGCATGGTTTAAATCTTGGCGATTTTTAAACTTAGTAGGCTTTATCTTTACCTTTGCGATTAGTGGTGCATGGGGTTTCAAAGCCTATCAGCCAGAGTTTTTTATTTCGACTGAATCATTTTTGATCCTGTTTTATTTCTTCTATTTAACTATTTCGATATTGTTTGCCTTTAAACAAGCACCAAAGCTAAAAGGCTATGTTGATGGTTCACTTGTTTTTGGTTTGCCTCTGATTGTCTTTGCTTTGCAAAGTAAGTTGGTGGAACAATTTGAATATGGTCAAGCGATTACAGCTGTTGCAATGGCGGGTATATATTTAGCTTTGGCTAAACTATTGTGGCAACCAGAGAAGAATGGTTTTCGATTATTGGCCGAGTCATTTCTTGCCTTAGGTGTCACCTTTGCCAGTTTAGCTATTCCTCTATATTTCGATGGAAGATGGACTGCAGCTGTTTGGTCATTAGAAGGTGCAGCATTGGTCTGGATAGGTTTAAGACAAGGACATTTTGTGCCACGGATGTTTGGTCTATTACTTTCAGTGGGTGCAGGCATCATCTTTATTGAGTCTATAGAAGCCAAACTTCCTGGTAGCATGGCTATTATCAATAGTGCTTATATTGGTATGGTGTTGGTGAGTTTGTCTGCCTTTTTTATTGCTTATCTGTATGAAAAAAACAAAGACACTGCCTATTCATTCGAACTGAAGATATCTGTACTTATGATCGTTTGGGGCTTGATATGGTGGTTTATGGCTGGGTTCATCGAAATAGAGCGTTATCTAGGGCATCACTATGAAGGAAAAATAGCGGTACTGTTTATATCGCTAACAACATTGGCTCAGATAATGGCTAGTCACATACTGAAATGGAGAAAACTATCCTTATCGGTAATTTTATTTACGCCAGTAATATTGTATTGCCTGCTTGCGAACCTGATTATTTCTTCAGGAGATAACCCAATGTCATATTGGGGCTTTATCGTGTGGCCCGTGGCACTGTTTGTCCATAGTTTGATATTAAAACGTAAAGAAAATGTCTGGGCATCTTGGGTAGAAAATACTTGGCATGCGGCTGGTGTGTGGATTTCTGCTTTCATCATAACGTGGGCAATAGGCGATTGGGCAGAAGGTGTATCTATGTTCAATGATACATGGGTGGATAGCATCGTTGGTTTAACACTTGCCATCATTGTCTGGAGTTCGATTCGCTGGGGAAATAAACTACAGTGGCCTGTAGTGCAATTTCAACGTGCATATTATTGGCTGGGGTTATTACCGGTCATATTAGGTCTGTTAATTTGGCAGCTCGTTGTGATTGATAAAGATGGCATGCTGAATTCGTTTACATATTTACCAGTATTAAATCCTCTAGATATTAGCCAAGCACTGGCTGCAATCATGATGGTGTATTGGCTAAGGTTTATCAGTAGACAAAATGAAGGTGAGTGGTTTGCAATGCCGCCAGCCTTCATTGGTACTTTAGCCGGAGTAATGGGCTTTACATGGCTGAATGTGGTGATTGCTCGATCAGTCCACAGCTTTGCGGGCGTTAATTATTCAAACTACAGCATGATGAATTCGAGTGTGTTTCAAACATCAACATCCATCGTTTGGAGTGTGGTTGCTATGGGCTTAATGGCGATAGCATTTAGAAAAGCATCACGACTGTTTTGGTTTGCAGGAGCCGGTTTGCTGGCATTGGTTGTATTGAAACTATTCTTTGTTGATTTAGCAGAAAGTGGCTCTATCTCACGTATTGTTTCATTCTTAGTGGTAGGTGGATTGATGTTGGTCATTGGTTATCTCTCACCGTTGCCACCTAAGACGGATATTGAACAAGAACAGTAAACTCAAAAGGACAAAGCATGGAGCATTCGAATCAGACTAAATGGTGGGCGATAGGTTTAGTTGTTGTCTTCCTATTTGTTGGTTTATGGGGATATAAGCAACAGTCGACTCAAGGGATAGTGGATACGGTATTTATTGCTGAAGGTTTTCAGACTGGGGTGATGTTAAAACAAGCAACCGCAGCGTTTTATTATCAGCATGGCAAACTGCCTACTTCTAATAATGAAGTAGGGTTGGGCGCCCCTGAGGTTTATGCTAACAATGCATTATTACGAGCCCAAGTCACACTAAATGGTGTGGTTGAACTAACTTATGATGGTAAAACAGGGATTGATAAGGGTGTTGTTCGGCTAATTCCAACGGTTGTTCCTGGCATGTTGAAATGGCGCTGTGAAACAACAGACTATCCGAATATTGGCAAATATATGCCTCAATGTAAGTATCTTCCAGAATTTGATAGCGAAAGGGTGGTTGCCGAGCAAATCAAAAATATCTTACCTATTGAACGAGATGAGCCTCAAAATGCTATCACAACGGTTAACAATAACGTAACGCAGTGTAAAAGTAGCCAAAAACCAATGTTATTAGAGGGTGTTTATACTCGTCAAGTTGTTAACGCTTCCCCGGTAGATCATATTCAATCACTAGGTCTTCGCCAACAAGAGCTCTATTTTTACAGCACAGTTATTGGTGGGGCCGAGCAAACCGTTAGTCATCGGTGGCTATTTAATAACCAAGCAGTGCAAGAACAAGAGTTTGTTTTAGGTTTTGATCAGTTTCCTATTTGGTCTAAGCAGCTATTAACTGATAGAAAAGGCAGTTGGGAAGTTCAAGTGTGGGCTGGAGCTTGTTTATTAGAACGGTTCAAAATTGCTCATACAGATCAAGATGAAGCTCAGTTAGTAGGAATCGATAATTCTAAGAGTTGGCATAAACCAAAAGATGTACTGGATACCATCATTATCAATAGTGCAAAAGCACTTGTTCCTGAACAAGATTTTCAAGCCGAAACGTGGATGTTGATTGATGACTATTGGCAAAAAGAAAGAGATTCTTCATTTGTTTATAGTGATGATATTACTCATGTTATTCGTACTGGAGAACCAGTAAAATTAGCAGGCCACTTTAACCGAAATCGACGTAACCAGAGTGGAGACACCCCTTTAATTGAGGCGATTAAGTTAGAACAAGAACAGGTTGCCATTCAATTGTTGAAAATAGGGGCAAATCCCTTTATACGTGGTGTAGAGGGCTCAAAACCCTACAACCTTGCTGTTGAACGAGGCTTGACTCAGTTAACGGCTGCGATGTTAACCTATGCTAAAACAGAAAAGTTATGGATTCAGGGTAAGGATGAACGGTTCCAGACTGGAATCATTAACAGAATTATGAACCAGCAAAAATGGCAGCAACGTAATGCCTTGGGTGATACCCCTTTATTATTAGCGGCAAGAGAAGATAATGACTGGGCTGTGGCTGTATTGTTACAAGGACAAAGAAAGGCTGATTCGCAAAACTTTAACACTATGCATGTTAATCCTTTTGTAAATGATCATCTGGGAAAAAGAGCCAATCAGATTGCACGAGACAAAGATAATTTATTTGCTGCAGATCTTATTGAACAATACCAACAGCAAAGCAAAGCGCCATGGCAAATACTGGAATCATCAATTAGTACTGGAATGAAAGGCGACCGAGCATTTGATTGTGTTGGCACAGAGCCTCTATCAAAGTCTGTAACGTATTATTACTATAATCACTTAATGGATATAGCGACTGAACCGTTAAGACATAAATGGTTTTATCAAAATAGATTGGTTAAAGAGGTAAAACCAAATGAAGGTAGTCGGAAAGAGTCTTTATTTTCAAGTCACACCTTAACAGAGATAGATAAGGGCTATTGGCATGTTGAGTTAGTCAATGAACAAGGTGATGTCATGGATAGAATGCAGCTCACTTATGGTGAAAAATACACTGGTGGTGGAAGCACTCCACTATCTACACCCTGCTTAGGGACTAAGAGAGCATTATCATCACTCATTGCTGGTTGGCAGGATCCACAACTTATTGCAGAAATGATCGATGCAATGGATTATTTTGATTCTAACAACCCTATTGGGATGGCGGAAGCGATTCAGTATGGCAATATCTCAGTGGTTAGAATGTTACTTGATCGTGGTGCTAAGCTTGCAAACCCATTACGGATGGGAAGCAAGCGTATTCCAGCATTGTTTTTAGCGGTTAAAAGTGGCAACCCAACTATGGTTAACTATTTACTCTATCGAGGTGCTGATGCCAATACACAGCAGAGAGGATTTACAACACCTTTATACCGGGCGGTAGTGGAAAGAAATCCTCAAATAGTGAAGTTATTGTTAGAAAGTGGTGCTAACCCAAGGTTAACTACAAAGTATCTTGATTCTTTACCTTTAATTAAAGCGGCTAATTTCTGTGATATCGAGATAATGGAATTGCTTGTTAAACATGGTGCTCGCTTTGATCAAAAAACGGCAAAAGGTGTCACAGCTCAGGATATTGTTAGTCGTGATTGCCGCTACTCTGAAAATTGGCAAGAAATTAAACAGTTGGTAGAACAAGAATCCGGAATTAACTAGATGAAAGGTCTGAGTATTCGATACTCCATATTTTTATCTTTACTACTATTTCCTTTAGCAAGTTTTGCTCATGGAATGACAGATGGAATGCTTGCATGGGCAGCAATGGCTCTGTCGACGACAATTACTTTTAGTCATGCGTTACTTATTTTATTAATACGATGGGCTAAATGGTTTAAACATCGATGGTTGATGAACCTATCTGTATTTATCAGTTCGCTCAATGTATTGGTCTGGCTATTTGCTCTCATGGGTTATACCAAAGGCGTCTCAGACATACTGCGACGTCATGACAATGTAACTGCATTAGTGCTTTTTGTCGTATTAATAGTACTCTTTATCGTTATTATCTGGACATTTAAAATGCCTAAGAAACAGCACCTGCAATTAAATGGAACAGGTGAGGAAGAGTGAGTTCTCGAAACCTATTCATTTACTTGATGTTATTGAGCCCATCCCTTGCATGGGCTACAGGAAATACAACGGATGTTGTAACGCTAATGATGCTGTTTTTCTCTATTATGGCTGCAGCTCTGCAAGCGACAGTTGTTGGAATATTATTGTCGATGAAGTATTTTAAACATCAATGGCTGGTGGCTATCTCATTCATCATCAGTTGTTTGAATCTGTTATTTTTCCTGACTTCCATTTCTTCACTGGGTCACTTCGGTGGAGCAGAACGTAGTGTTTGGATAGTTATAGCTGTAGTTCTAGTAGCAAACCCCGCTTTGATAATAATGACGTTTATAGTACCAACAAAACAATATAAAAAACTGCAAGGAAGTAGTGATGAACTTTAATTATATGAAGTGGTGTATTTTGTGTCTGATTCCTTCACCAGCCTTTGCTCTTGGAGGAATATCAAGTGCACTTGGTTTTATAGACTCTATAATTCTAACCGTACTGATATTGACTGTTATTATTCATGCAGTTCTTGTCTATTCTTTAACTAAAAAGGCTGCCTTTAAACGGATCGAGATACTTACGACATCGATTTTATTTAGTGCTTTTGAAATAATATTTTGGCTAGTTCAGTTTCTAGATAGTCTTGCGAATAGACTTATTTATTCATGGCCAAACTATCATGGTGGTGTATTACTCCCCATCACTTTAGTAATCCTGATGGTTATTATTATTTGGACAGTGAGAGAGCCTTTAAGGCAGCATCTACATTCAAATGGTCATACTGATGATTAAGAGAGTGAATTTTATCAAACAGATTTTATGGCTAATATTATTGATGCCTGTAATGGCATTTGCACATAGTGGACGCATTCCTGGAGGTTTAATTCTTGGAATTATTGTCATCTGGCCTGCAATATTTTCGGCAATCCATTGTTTAATCGTGCTGTTAATACGCTGGAAGAGCTTATTTAGGTATCCTTCCTTCGTTATGATCTCAAAGATTATTACTTTTTTTACTTCACTACTTCTAGCCGTGTCAGCTTTTATATATACCATAACGCTAGGCGATACCGTGATGGGGGACAATGACTATTATTCACAACATCTATGGGAGTTACTAGGATTATTATTGGTAATTTTAGCTAATTTATGGATGATAAAGTGGGCATTTAAAACGCCAAGAAATCAGCACCAACTATTATTTAATAAAAAAAATGAAACTACCAGCTCAATTAATGAAGCTTTAGGTATGAAGGAAAATAAAGGATAAACATGAAAGCAATCACGTTAAGCTGTGCAATTCTATGGGCACTGGCAACACTCTTTTCACTTTATAATTTAACTTTGGGCCACTTTCCAATTACAGAACTATTTTTAGACTCTGTGTCAGGTGGGCTGGAGTCAATTGTTTGGTTTTTGTCTGATGTTGCTATGACTGTTTTCTTTTTTATATTATGGCAAAAACAGGCTTAGTTTTCATACCCGTCAGTATCACAATGCCGTAGAATAGGCGCCAGATCTTATTGGAGAGAATGATGTTAGATGCAAAAAAAATTGAAGAAATTGCGAATACGATAAGTAGTGCTTTACCTTCTGGTTTTACAGCGATGCAGGCCGATGTTGAGAAAAATGTTCGTGCTGCAATGAGCGCTACATTTGCCAAGCTAGATTTGGTAACACGTGAAGAGTTTGACATTCAAACCCAGGTTTTACACCGTACTCGTGAGAAACTAGAAGCTTTAGAAAAGCTAGTCGCTGAACTAGAAAAAAATAAATAAGAGAACAAGATGTCTGAATTTAATAATGTAACAATCACTCGTGAAGCTAATGTTTACTTTGATGGTAATGTCACTAGCCGTGCAGTTACCTTCGCTGATGGTTCAACAAAAACACTAGGCATTATGATGCCGGGTGATTACACTTTCGGTACTGCAAAAGCAGAGTTAATGGAAATCATGGCGGGTGAATTGACATATCGTGTGGATGGAACAGATGAATGGATTGCAATTAAAGGTGGTGAATCATTTAATGTGCCTGCAGACTCATCATTTGACTTAAAAGTGACAGAATTAGCAGACTATTGCTGTTCATACCTAGATTAACTTGAACGAGGGATAAGAGAAAAAATTATTTGGCTTTACTAAACCTGTCATTCCCGCGTGTTTGTAGCGGGAATCTAGTGCTTATAATATAGATTCCGGCTAAAAGCTACCGGAATGACAAATTAAGAAGCTAATCCCGACTTCAGGCGAGATTAAATACATAGCTTCAACCAAGGATGGTTACAAATGAGCATTGCAACGGTAAACAGTCGAGCGATAATAGGTGTTGATGCACCGCTAGTGACGATTGAAGTACATATCTCTAATGGTCTACCGAGTTTATCCATTGTGGGCATGTTGGAAACAGCAGTTAAAGAAAGTAAAGATCGTGTACGTTCAGCCTTGTTGAATTCACAGTTCAACTTTCCACAGCAAAGAATTACCATTAACTTGGCACCAGCAGATTTACCTAAAGAAGGTGGTCGTTTTGATTTACCGATTGCCTTAGGTATCTTAGCTGCATCAAATCAATTGCCGATAAGTTCATTAGCAGATAAAGAATTTATTGGTGAATTAGGTTTAACGGGTGAATTAAGAGCTGTTCGTGGTGTGTTGCCAACAACACTGGCAACATCACAAGCTAAACGAGAATTAGTCTTGCCAGTAGGTAATGCTAAAGAAGCAGCATTAATTGAAGATGTGACGAGTTTCGGAGCGGGGCATTTATTAGACGTTTGTGCTCATTTAGCTGGTCAAAAGCATTTAGATATGACTGAAATGAATGAGGCTATGTCTGGTGTTCACTATCCTGACTTGGAAGATGTTCGTGGCCAAGCTCATGCAAGACGGGCATTAGAAATTGCCGCAGCAGGTTCGCATAGCTTACTTTTTTCTGGCCCACCGGGAACGGGTAAAACAATGTTAGCAAGTCGTTTGCCGAGTATTTTGGCGGAGATGACTGAACAGGAGGCGGTTGAAACAGCAACTGTACACTCTATTTCATCGCAAGGTTTTAAGGTAGAACAGTGGCGACAGCGGCCTTTTCGTTCACCTCATCATACTGCTTCAGCAGTGGCAATGGTGGGAGGAGGGAGTAATCCTCGTCCAGGAGAGATATCATTGTCACATAATGGTGTTTTATTCCTTGATGAACTGCCGGAATTTGATAGAAAAGTATTAGAAGTACTGCGTGAACCAATAGAATCTGGCAAGATCACTATTTCACGTGCTGCGAATCAGTCTGAATTCCCAGCTAGGTTTCAGCTGGTGACTGCAATGAACCCGTGCCCTTGTGGCTATTTGGGTGAAGTTCGTTGCCATTGTACTGAAGAACAAGTGCGTCGTTATCGGGCAAAAGTTTCCGGTCCTCTAATGGATCGTATTGATATATTGCTTGAAGTTCCGCCAGTAGCCAAGTCGATGTTACGGGCTGCTGAGCAGGGTGAAAAAGAAGAAAATAGTGCCACAGTAAGAAAACGTGTATTGATGGCGAGAGAAAGACAAATGAACAGGGCGAACAAAGCCAATTATTTGTTAGACAATAAAGAAATAGAGGTTCATTGCAAGTTGAGTGAAAGTAATTATCAATTATTAGAACAAGCGATAGGTCGTTTAGGCTTATCAGCGCGTGCTTATCATCGTATTTTGAAAGTGGCACGGACGATTGCTGATCTTGCAGGTTCAGAACATATCCAAACACTACATTTAAGTGAAGCTATTGGCTATCGACGATTGGATACTAGGGTTAACTAATTAGTGCATGATTTAAATCCGCCGCAGCGGGATGCTGCGCGTCATGTAGATGGACCTCTACTTGTTTTAGCTGGTGCTGGCAGTGGTAAAACACGTGTTATCACCCGTAAAATTGCCTATTTGATTGAAGAGTGTGGGATCGCTGCGCGTAATATTGCAGCGGTAACCTTCACCAATAAAGCTGCTCGTGAAATGAAAAGCCGTGTTGCCGAGATGATGGCATCACGAGGATCCTCTGCTCGAGGTTTGATGGTGTCTACCTTTCATAACCTAGGCTTGAATATCTTACGTAAAGAATTTACTCATCTAGGTTACCGTTCAGGGTTTTCAATTTTTGATCAGCAAGATGCATTAGCAGTATTGCGTGACTTGATGGGACGAGACTTTGCAGCAGATAGTGAACATGCAGAGCAATGCCAGTGGCAGATCTCTGAGTGGAAAAACAATATG
>Ga0209495_1001127_pt1 | contig 19216 bp, 20 predicted proteins | sample EN1Hudsemesocosm_FD_184629 | JGI IMG/M metagenome (GOLD analysis project Ga0209495, IMG submission 184629) | Methane-oxidizing microbial communities from mesocosms in the Hudson Canyon - EN1E Hudson Canyon (SPAdes) (version 2) | ecosystem: Environmental > Aquatic > Marine > Cold seeps | place... | reverse complement strand
ATAACCTACCTCAGAATTAACCTCATACTTAACACCACCTCTATCTTGTAGTGATGTAACTTCCTTTTCTTCCATACACCCTGTTACAAACAGTAATGAGATGAGTATTAAAATAGTGTTCTTCATTTCTTAGTTCCCTTAAAAAGTTCTACTTAACTAACTCACCGTCTTTGTATATTTGAGTCCTAGTAACGATTCCTTCTTCATCCCACCAAGTCCAAAGTCCATCTAACTCATTATTCTTATAGTTTCCCTCAACACTTACCGTTTTTGTATATTCCAGTCTTAGTAACGTTTCCATCTTTATCCCAAAAAACCCAAAATCCCTCTTTACTACTTATCTTGTAGTTTCCTTCCTCCTTTTTCTGTCCGTTTTCATACCACTCAGTCCTAAGTCCCTCTTTATAACTTCTCTTGTAGTTTCCTTCATACTTCTTCTGTCCATTTTCATACCACGAAGTAAAAAGTCCATCTAACTTATTTTTCTTAAGGTTTCCCTCAGACTCCTTCTGTCCGTTTTTATACCACGAAGTAACAAGTCCATCTTTCTTACCATTCTTATAGTTGTCTTCCCACTTCTTCTGTCCGTTTTTCCCCCACTCAGTCCAAAGTCCCTCTTTACTACTTCTCTTGTAGTTTCCTTCCTCCTTTTTCTGTCCGTTTTCATACCACTCAGTCTCAAGTCCTTCGTACTTTCCATCCTTGATGTGTCCTTCCCTCTTCTTCTGTCCATTCTCATGCCATTGAGTAAAAATACCGTTGGAACCATTATCAACACCTACCCATGTTATTTTTCCATTTTCATCCCACTTAGTCCAAAGTCCTTCTTCATTTCCATAGTTCCCTTCACTCTCCTTCTGTCCGTTTTCATACCACATAGTATGAAGTCCTTCCCAACGTCCTTTCTTGTGGTTTATTTCAACAAACTTCTGTCCGTTCTCATACCACTTAGTCTCAAGTCCTTCTTCCTTTCCATCCTTGTAGTTCCATTCCTCTTTCTTCTGTCCATCCTCATACCACTCAATCCAAAGTCCTTCTTTCTTTCCATTCTTATAGTTCCCTTCCCTCCTCTTTTGTCCATTTTCCCACCAAGTAGTTTCAAGTCCTTCCTGTTTACGAAAAAAATCACCAAATAGTCCCATATCAATCCTTCACACAATTTCACTAAAACAACCAACTTCTACCTTACACCCAAACATCTTTTTTACTCAATAACCCAAACATAAAAAAACCCAACCAGACCGATGTCCAATTGGGTTCTTCTGCTCACCAATTTATTTACTGATGTTTCCGCATCCATTCTCTTGCTAAATCTTGTGCCTTTTCTATTTGTGATAGAGTCATAATTTCTTCAACAACACCTCTACCTTCTATCGCACCTTTAAACCCACTCACTACCGCAATATTTAAATACATATGTGCCATAACATAGTCCTGAAGAACACCTTTCCCCAAATAATACATCACCCCTAAATTCAATTGTGCTTCGGAATCTCCTTGTTCTGCTGCCAACCTATACCACTTTACTGATTCCTTGTAATCTTGAGGGACACCTATCCCTCCGTTATACATATACCCTAAATTAAATTGTGCGTCAGAATGCCCTTGTTCTGCTGATTTCCTATACCACTTAACTACTTCTTTATAATCCTGAACAACCCCTTGTCCATTGCCATACATCAACCCTAAATTGTATTGTGCTTGAAGAAGTCCTTGTTCTGCTGCCAACCTATACCACTTTACTGATTCCTTGTAATCTTGAAGAACACCTTCTCCTTTGTAATACTTCAATCCTAAATTGTATTGTGCTTTAACAAATCCTTGTTCTGCTGACTTCCTATACCACTTAACTGCTTCTTTGTAATTTTGAAGAACACCTTCTCCTTTCTCAGACATAGACCCTAAATTGTATTGTGCTAAAGAATTTCCTTGTTCTGCTGATTTCCTATACCACTTGACTGCTTCTTTGTAGTCCTGAAGAACACCCTCTCCTTTGTAATACTTCAATCCTAAATTGTATTGTGCGTCAACATCTCCTTGTTCTGCTTTCACACGACAATCATCTACATCACCATCCATAAAACAATCACCTCCATAAACACTTGAGAATATTCCCAGTAGTAAAACAAAACATATCTTCTGTAGTATCTTCATTCCCTACCTCACCAACTTATTTACTGATGATTCCTCATCCATTCTCGTACTAATTTCTGTGCTTCTGCTAGTTGTGATGGAGTCATCTTTTTTTCAACACCCACCCAAAACTTAATTAGTACTTCATTAATAGACCAACATTGCAAAATTTAAATCAGGGAATAGACTCGATAGAAAGTACAGTGCAACAATAAAAGAAACCAACCAAATCAAGAGAAAACCAAGAGCCCACTTTAACTTCTGGCTTAGTTTTTTTTGTACATAACCAGAACCCTCACTTTCTCCCTTAGATTGCTCATTTTGATTAATTGATTCCTTTGTCGGCTCCTCCTTCTTTTGCCAATATTGCTCTCTATGATTCGAGTTATCTGCATTGGACTTTTTTTCTTTGGATTGTTCTCTACGATTTAATTCCTCTTCTGCCCAATTGCCTTTTTTATTCTCTTTTGTGCGATCAAACACACTTGAAATAACTCTCTTTATTTGACCTTCTTTTTCGTAAAGGAACTTTAATATAAACTTCGAGAACACATAAACGAAGTATCCAACAACGCCAATTATCACTATCGTCAAAACACCAGACAATATAATTCCCACTATCTTTCTCCCTTACCGTCACTTATTTTTTGATTGTCTTCGCCAAAAAAATAATCACCTATTCCAGCCACTTTTTTTTCATATTTTCGTAGGTCTTATTTGCCCATTCTCCAAAATCAACTTGAGTGCTTTCAGCCAACCCCATGACATCTTTTAATATTAAATCTTTGCATTCTGTCAAATCAATCTCTTGCTCTTTCTTACCTTCAATGTTACGAATAAGGTTATCCATAGTATTCGATGTCTCACAATAATCATCCGCCGAAAAGACAACTACAGCAGTACCAACTAACAGACCGCCAACCGCAGGAATATAAGATTGCGCCGCAACAGCAGCACTTCGTTTAGCAGCGCCCTTAACTACTCGTGTTCTTAATTTGTTTTTAGCCAATTTTACAAAGCTTGAAGCATTAGCAACAGTTGCAGCAGTAGAGGTTAAGCCTAACACTCCAATAATTGAACTATAAAAAAAAGCACCTAACATTGTGACAATAGAAAGTGTAGATATTATTGTTAAGATTATCTTAGACATATTAACCATCCCATTTAATTTTATAAAACATCAACTATTTTTTTCCAATCCATAGACGCACGATCAACACCCCCTCTATTCCGGTTATTTTGTCCTAATCGTCCGGGGTGTGCCTGACAAAAAACAGTAGATAGTTTATATGAAAAATGTGAGTTAATTGCGTCATCCATATTATTCACCTTCCGTTCTGAACAAGCCCTACGCACAGCATTGAATGTTTGCAATCCAAAACAGACAACAATCTTAGGTTGTACTATTTTTACTTGAGGTAATGCAAATTCTATTGCGGCGCTCACTAGAACTTTCATAGGAATTGAAGCGCTCATACCACCCTGTTTAATAAATGGCATAAGATTTGTAGCGTACGTATCTTGTAGATCAAGATTAAGATGGGTTTTTAGTAAACGTTTAAGATTAATATTAGTATCAACTGAGGAGTCATAGCCTAGTTCAACAAGATCACTGATAACACCATCATGCCTCTCAAAATACTCTGACGAAGCCCAGTCTTGTAATACCAACATGACCTTAGCATCCACATTGCTAGCACTTTTTGTGTAGGGAGAAACATGATCACATTCGTAAGCACCGCCATGTAAGTCAGCGATACATAAGTATCCATCCCACCTAGTTAGTTGCCGTTTTTGTGCAAGCTGTAACAACGCTTCTTGTTGCTTATCAGTAGTCATAGAAAATATTTCTTCTAAAGTTGCTATTTTTAGTAGATATTGGAGATACTTCAACTAATCATAGAACAAAACCTACAAATATAAAATATTTGAAAAAATATTAATTAGTAGTATTTTTTAATTAGTCAGAAAAAATAAAAGGAGATTATTATGATTGTGAATATCAAAGACCCTGAAACTGGTAAAGAGTATACCGAAGACATTGAATCTCTCACACAGTCTGATTTAGACACAATGAGCAAAGAATACACCACGGAGGCTAAAATTAAGCGTTACATAGAAAACCTTGATATATCTGCTGACATGAAGGTTATTCTCTTGAAATTATCAAAGTTTTCAATAACAGTTGGGAAAACCGCATTAAAAATAGGTAAAAAAATTCTAGAAATTGCAATTATGCTCATGTCCAAATTCAAAATAGCTACTTTTGGACTTATTGTTGGCGCCCTGTTAACCCTTCTCATTAGCTCTATCCCTTTAATTGGTCCACCCTTAGCAGCATTTTCAACACCATACCTATTAGCATCTGGTTTAGGCTTGGGATTATTGGAAGACCTTAAACAAAATAGCCCTGATCTATCTTCAAGCATTATTGATGCTGTAGAAATATTCGCTCCTCTAAAAAAATCTGAGAAGACAGCATAACCATGACAACAGAAGATGACTTAGCTAGTTTTTTTGCCGAAGATATAGATAACATAGTCGCCGATCCAGAGAAATTTAGGAAAAAATTAGGTATCGGTTTAGATGCTTTCAAACTCCTCAGTAAAGCCGATAAATTAGATGGGCTTCTTAGTTCCACCGTGGTTGGTGGAGCAAGCGCGCTGGGAATTTTTACCGTATGGTCTTCTTCGCTAGGTGGTTTAGTTGGTGTCGCTGGAAGTATTGGCTTAATGGCAACACCAATCGGATGGATGGCATTAGCTGGTGGTGCTGGATTTGCCACGTCGTACGGCATAAAGCGTTTACTAGGATCCGCTAAACAAGGTGCCGTTACTGAAATCCCTAATTTCATAAATACCCCTATTGATGTACTCGGCGGATCCATTTGTGATGTACTAACGCCTATTCTATTAAAAATAGCCTATGCCGATAATGACTTTTCAGTTGAGGAAAAAGAAACAATAATTAATTACTTTACCGATCAGTGGGGAATAAACCCCGCTTATATAGAGAACTTAATTTCTGAAATTGGCAATGAATTTACTGAATTTGACTATGTGATCTTAGCTGACTCTTTAAAAAAACTCGCCCTAGAAAGTGGTGATATAAAATATGACGACATGGTTAAAGAAATTATTTCTGCCGCAGAAGAAGTCATGACCAGTGATGGAAGTATTGATGAAAGAGAGACTCAAGAAATAGAAAAACTAAAATTAGCCTTTAATACAGCTAAACCCAATATTAAAAAGAAATTATCTAATGCGTTGGATACTACAACCACAACAGCAAGCAATCTCCTAACCTCCGCAGGGGAGACTACAACCACTGGTTTCAAGTCTCTAAAAACGGCCTCTTCTAATTTAGCCAACAAGTCGAGTGAACTGGCCTCTTCCGGTTTAGGAAGCAGCATGAAATTAGCATCAAAAACTGGTGATTCAGCAATCAAAAAAGCTCAATCTTTGAAGAGGATGTTTTCCAAAAAAACCAAAACTTAAGCATTACAATAGACGACTGATTTTATAATAAATGATGGTGTCGTTCTTGATACATTGCAAATAGGCTCTGTAAATAATTATTAGACAAGGAGAAATAAGATAGCTAAAGAACTTACAGACAATCAAGTCACGCAAGCTATGGACTGGGCTTATGAAAAAGCTGTGGATGGTGCGCCTGGATTAGATTCAGCTCGTGATCTTGCTAATAATTACTTGGCAAGTGACAAGAACCTTATCAAGCAAGTTGAATCACTTATCAGATCGCAAAAAAGAAAAACTGCTAGGCATGGCATTTTAACTGGCCTTGGTGGGATTGTGACAATCCCTCACACCATAACAAGCGTTATATTTATTCAAGTAAGAATGATTGCTGCTATAGCACACATGGGTGGATATGACCTGCAAGATGATCATGTTAAAACACTAGTAAAAAGATGTCTTATCACTAACATGGTAACTAAGCGTGTTTTCAATCGAGTAAAATTCGTACCACTTATTGGTGTATTAATTGGTAGTACAGTAGACGCCATTGTAACCAATACAATTGGTTACAGTGCTAAAAATACATTTATTAAAACTAACACTCACAGTAAAAAGAGACGCTGAACTAAAGACTTTTATTGATAAAGGGTGACTAACAATGAATGCCACACAGATCACCAACTTCCAATTCAGCTAGAGGAACGCTAGGCTGATACTTGATTACGTTGTCACCACGAGAAACCATAGCAAGGAGCTTTATATCAGCCTAGCGCGTATAAAAGCATGGAATTTGTTACTTAACATTTATTAAAGAACTCAAACATGAGGAGAAAGCAGATGGCTAAAGAACTTACAGAAAGTACAATCATGCAAGCCATGGACTTGGCTTATGAAAAAGCTATGGATGGTATACCTGAATTAGGATTAGATTCAGCTAGGAAGCTTGCTGATAATTACTTAGCAAGGGAGGATGAGGATCCTATCACTCAAGTTAATTCACTCATCAAATGGCAAAATACAAAAGCTGGTACATCTGGCTTTTTAACTGGCCTTGGAGGAATTGTGACCATGCCAGTAACAATCCCCGCCAACATAACAAGTGTTATATTTGTTCAAGTAAGAATGATTGCTGCTATAGCACTCATGGGTGGACAGGACCTGCAAGATGATCGTGTTAAAACACTGGTTTACGCTTGTCTTACCGGTAACGCTGGAAAAGACATCTTAAAAGATATGGGGATTGTTGTTGGAACAAAGCTTACGACAAATGCCATAAAAAGTATCTCGGGTAAAACTATCACAGCAATAAATCAAAAGGTGGGGTTCCGTCTCCTTACAAAGTTTGGTGAGAAAGGTGTTGTAAACCTTGGTAAAGCCGTACCACTAGTTGGTGGGGTTATTGGCGGTACAGTAGATGCCATTGCAACCGATACAATTGGTAACATTGCTAGAGACACATTTATTAAAAATAATGAGAAGGTTTAATTCAATTAATCAACGAATAAAACCCTCTAAAAGTTTAAAATAATTTTTGTAACTACCCACCGTTTTTCCTTCAATTACCAATTTAGGATCACCAATAAAACTACCCTCTTCTACCCACTCACCACCAATCAACTCACAATCATCAATCAACACATTCTTTTTCCTTTCAACTAATAATTTTTTATGATCATCAGCATCAAACTTCCAAACCAACTTAACTTCATCGTTTGCATCTACATACAATAATAAAAGCTTTCTATCGGTTCCAATTAACCATAACGGTTTCAATTTTGGTGCTTCACCGTCCCGTTCTAGTTTGATATCTGTATAGATAAACTTTGGCTCACCATGTTGCCCTTTCATCGATAAAATATGTCTAGCTAAAAAAGGCTTCAACTTTTTCTCAGGGGATTCTTTATCTAACATCTCTTTTAAGAGTTTAGGTTCATTCTTATCAAGATTTAATTGCAGCTTTATACCTATCCGCTTTTCAACGTCTTTACGCCACTTGACAACCTTCTTCTCTACATCTTCTTTTCTTTCTTCATTTATATAATTTTCAATAAAATCTTGTAGCTTTCGGGCCATTTCTTTTTTGTCATCATCATTAAAAATTTTATCGTCAATCTTTTTAGGCTTTCCACTCCGTCCGTCCACTAAACAGTTATAAAGAAAGATTCGATCATACTCATGTCTAATTAATAACCCACCGACAACTTTCATGGCCTTAGATAAAGCCTCACGATCAACAGGATGGAAATAATAAATTATTTCCGTTAATTCCAAAGCAAAATACCAATGCTTACTACGGTAGCGTTGTGGTTCTTTTCCAAAAATAGTTGTAGCCTGATCGCCAATAATGCCAAAAAACTCATGGAATAACTTTAAAAGATAATTTCCAGATACTTTTTTTACACTATGCTTACCAGCCTCAACAACAACAGTTTGTAGAACGCCCACTAAAGGGTTAGCTGCCATCCCGATACGAAACATAGGTGCAGCATAGGTCATAAAAGGGGCTATTTTTTTATAATGCCCGTATACTTTGGCAGTACTTTGGGCATTGGAATAGGTGTTCTTTATATTCCAACTTTTAACATCTATTGGAAGGTTATCGATTAAAACTAAAAGCTGTAATGAGAGTCTATTAATTGAACGGAGTAGGTTTTCTATGCTTGTTTCTAATAAAGGATGTTTTGAATCGGGGTTATGAATACGAGCTACTGATTCAATTAAATCAACAAAATCCTTAACCAACAAATCATTTTTAAATACTTCTTTTTCCTTATATTTATTTTGAGCAAGTTTGTCATAAATTACTTCTACTTTTTTATCTAATAGCTGAGCTATTTCTTTATCAAAGTCTCCCTTTGTATCTTGAGCACCCCACCCTTTATCATCGGGTATTTCCATATATTGATGATGCTGTAACAGGAGTGATTTAACCTCATCTTCTTTTTTTGACAATCTTTCATATTCTTTCTCAATTTCTTCTCGCTGTTGTTTTAATTTACCCTCATCTTCTTCGATCCTTTTTTCCCTTGTCTTAAGCCCGAGTTCACGACTATTTTTACCAAAAAGTTTCATTAGCCCCTCCTTTTAATTACACCCGGCAGTCACAGGTAACTTTATAATTGGTGATTCTGGCAATCAATACTATGTAGAAACATTCCAATCGTCACCCACCCATGCATGCCAAAAAACCAATAATAAAACCCAAGAACAAACACTGAAATTTTCCACCCAAATTTATCCAACAGCCATATTATCCCTCATCCATACGATTTATCCTTACGGTCAGACTACTCCACAGCCCTAAAAAACACAAAGACTTATATCACTATCAGCGGTAAAATAGACCCATGGAAACCACCCTGATCACCTGTGGAGGGCACATAAAAACAGCGCGCTGCCAAGCCCTTTCTAAGCGTACAAAACAGCAGTGCGGAGCTCCTGCTTCGAGAGGTAAACGTGTCTGTAGATTCCATGGTGGAAAGTCAACGGGGCCTACTTCAATAGAGGGACGAAAACGCTGTGCGGCAGCCAAAACTATTCACGGTGAAGACACCCGCGAACTGCGCGAACAGAGTAGAGAAAAACGCCGTGAGATGAAGCGTTTGTTTGAGCAACTACCCGTCTGGTCCCGCCGAGCATAGCGCACCAACAAAAAAAGGGGGCGAAAGCCCCCTTCTAAACAAAACAGCTAGACGGCCTTCGCATGTCTTTCAAGCTCTTTAACTTTGAAATGTCGCTCAACCCATTCCCACACAGCTAATAACTCAGCACATGTCATATCTTTTCGGGATTTATTCTTGAACTGTTTTTTAACCACCCTGTTAACAACCTGAGGTTCAATGCCATTTTCAATAGCATACTGCCGAGTACGATTTTCAATTTTACGCCTCAAAGCCTCACTTCTTTCTTGAGGTGTTATCGGCCTCGAAAGAAATGGATCATTAGCCGCCACGTCAGGTAATTCATGCCCTAACGAGAGCAGTATTTTTGCCACATTTAACGGTGACACATCGGTAATACCATTTGCATCTTTAAACTCGTTAATACCCTGCGTCTGACCAACTGTTAGACTTAAGCAATTCTCCCCTAACTCACTAACACGCACTCCTGTCATTGTAGAGCCAATAGGGATAATTTCACCAGCATTAACACTTGGGACACTGGAACTAACCCCGCTTAGTGTTGATGAACTAGCTGAAATGAACTGATCTTGATCTAGTCGTATCTGATCAATAACGTCATTAATTAACCGGTCATCGGGTGTAAAAATATATGCCTTCTGTTCATCGTAAGGAACCCCTGACCTTCTATCAAAACGTGTTGCCCGGCCAAATACTTGTTCTATCCAAGGCCGTGATCTAATATTTGTTAAACAACTAATATGACTAATACCTGGAACGTCCAAACCTTCGTAGGCCATCTGCACAGTTATGAGAGCAGAAAGCGCTCCAAAGCGAAAATCATCAATGGCTTTTTGAGCTAATTTACTATCATCTGAAACAGCAATATCACAAACAACCCCTAGACTCTCCAAATACCCCTTATGCTGTTTAGCACTAGCAACAGAATCAGAGACACACAATAACTTGGCTCCCGGATATTTTTTTCGATGCGCTAGATAATGATTCAGCGTCTGATCAATTACCTGTTTAGCCAATCCTGTTCTCACTGACGTAAAAATAGCCTTACGCACGGAAGCATCATCAGCATCTACTAGACTGGTAACTGTCCCTGCAGATCCATCAGACTCGATCCAGTTTACCTGCCCATCTACTTGATAAAATTCAATTGGAATAATCGCTTTTTCAGCCAATGCATCTTTCCGGGAATATTCTATGAACTTATGGTTGCTAGAGGTCTTATCAACTACAATTTCCGTACCCGTATCACGATAAGGTATCAATGCAATGGGTTGTGAATCTGCCCTGTATAGGGTCCCCGTCATTATTAAAACAAACTTAGCATTGTCATATAACGGCTGAATTGATTGATGCCAGCTACCACCCTCAGACAGATGATGGGCTTCATCTAAAACTAATGCATAATCTTTTCTCATAAACTCATAATTATTAATCGCACCCTTATCCGCTGCCAGTCCTTGATAAGTCGTGACATAACCCTCGGTACCACGACAAGGATCAATAATATTAGTAGCCTCATTTACAGAATTAGAATGGCTTAACAATGACCGCATACCCTCATCTAAAAAGTCACAAGCCGCTTGTTTCGCTAATGATTTTCTCGGTACGACAATACACACAGCATCAATTATTTTTTCTGAAACAAGCCGACTAACAATCTGGCCGATTGCACTTTTTCCACCGCCGGGTGTTACATTACAGATAACCGTTCTAGACAAACTTTCACTACCGCTAGTTACATCGTCAATATGATTATTTACTACTTTCTGATGTGTTCTTAGTCTCATGATTCGCTCCCATAAATAACTTCTAATACATTCGCATTTTCACTGCCTTTGGCAGGTAGTTTCGCCCCCTTTTTTAAATTACAAGGCCTACACAGCGCCTGCATTTCATGGGGATTAGTCCTTCCAGAGTGGGTATACGGAATAATATGGTCTGCATGCCAAGACGCACTTAATGTATCACCGCACATTTGACACTTTCCATCAGCTTGAATATAAAGCGCAAGACGAAGACTCTTACGCTTTAACTGGCGATTATTAGTGGAGGTCATCATTAGCCGCCTCCTGTACTAAAGTTATTTCATGAGCCTCTATCCACTGCGAATAGCTGACATAAATAAAATCAGCAATTGCTAGTGTTAGCTCATCCCAATTATTAACATCAGACAAATTCAACTTATCAGAAAATAAGTATTTAAGTTCATCAAATGAAGCATCAGTTAACTTAAGAACACTAGTTGTATTGTAAGCACACATTGCTGTCCGCTGTAGAAGCTCCTGCCTGAAAATACAGTCGCCATGTAGTAGACCTAGTGGGTCCACGTCTTTAGAAATATTACTATGAAGTAATATCATTTTTGTCTCCCTATAGCCTTTAGTAGGCATTAATAAAACACGAGACCGGCAAAATTGAATAACTAGCACTCACTAGCTTTCAATTTGTTATCCGACCTATAAATACTCAAGATTAATTGTTACATTTTTTACCTCCATCAGTAGAACTCAACTCATTAAGATATTTTATATTGACAAGTAATTGGTCGTCATACGGAACAAGGTCACCGCTGAAAAGATTCCGAATCACAATCGTTTCAGTACCTAATTGGTGATACTCTCCATCATGAAAATACTCGTCGTAGATACAAGTTTTAGGGTCTTTAATATCAATTAAATGAAACCATTTATGTTCTGAAAAAAAACGGTGTATTGCTTCATTTACTTTAAGCGCCATTAGTGTTGGAAGTGAGGTTTTGTCACTATCATAAAAGCCTTTAGATTCTTGATATTTGCGGTCAAGCATCATCTGCCAACCTTCATAGTCATAACTAACTAGCCCTTCCTTAGATCCAGAAGCATTCAGATGAAATTCACTAACCAAGAAAGACGTTAGTTGTTCTTTAACAAGCATGGTAATTGTTTGAAAATAAAGCTGGCCAGGATAGATCCCTTGCTGAATTGTCAGCAATAATCGCTCACCTTCGGTTCCTGTGTTAGCTGCAATAATTGAAGAATGCTTTACTATAATGTCTTTTTTAAGCTGCTTTCGGGAATCACGCTCTAACTCCTCAGCAACCTTTAGATTTGAAATGATGCTTCTAGCTCTAGCCATGATTTCTTCATGTTTTGAAATGGATGCCTGATCTGCGTTTCCAAAAACAGCAGAGCCTAAGGTTGGCTTCCTTAAGTCCATAAGAAAAAATCCTGCATTATCAACTAATGTTTCTAATGAATGTCTAAGAAGATTCGTCCTTCTATCACAAATATGTATTGTTGTAGAATCCAGTGGGAAAAAAGGGTGAAATGATTTTTCCGAAGTTAATCCACAAATCGCACGAAGAGTTGGATTATCGGCCACATCGATAAAACCAAATATGTCAAAACTAGTAACCCCTACCATTGCAGCCAATTCAGGGTCTTCACAACTATATTGAAATAAAGGTTTTAAACAAGGACTAATCACTTTCGTCCAATTTAAAACCCACTTTCCTTTTGATTCTTTCCTAACAAGCCCCCGAATAATCCACTCATTAATGTCGTCAACAAGTTCATCATCCAATAACAGGTCATGAAATCGCTCTAATACAGCCGGGACTAAACGATCTTTAGCATCACCTAATAATTTGGAAACAATTTTTAGCTCTTGCCTTAAAACAACTTTACAGTGCTCATCCACATAATTTAAAAATTCCTCCTCAGACTTTGTCCCATCAACCATATTTTGATCAATATTGAGACTAATAGAAGGTTCTTTGTTTAGATCATTGATTAATAGATAACGCTCTATCGTCCCATTAACAAACTGCTCTGGATTGAGTGTGACTTTTCTAACAAGATATTCGCCATGACTATCAAATACGCGCTGATAATCCAACAATGTCGCTGATGGCTCAAACTGAACCTTCACTTTAACAGTTATATCTCGTTGTTTTGGAATTGAACTTTTTTTGACAGGCGTATCTTTCGATAACGCCAATGTTTTACGATCTGACATGACTTGCTCCCGTTTAGCTGATGATCAGCATATTTTCTATTTTATTGCTTAACACTCTAGCCGGCACACCCGACCAGAAATTGTAACTATACACCGATTATATTTTTTGCAAAATTATTTTTTAAATAAAACATTCATCTTCAAATCAGACCATGATTACGTGATTTGAGAGCCACTATGCGCTGCACCTCATGAACGGATCGCCCCGACTTATGCCAGTAATGCCAGTGATTTTTCAAAAACTCTTATTATATTTTTTCTCTTACTTTCTTAGAATTAGTGGCATTACTGGCATAAAGGACAATTATGGTCATAAGGTATTGTTTTTAAAGAGATTATTTATGCCAGACACCCCCTGATTAACTGGCAGTGTGCTGGCATTACTGGCATTTTTCATTCAATCATTTATTGCTTCTCCAGTATCCCAGTCGACCTTAACCCCAATAGCCTTAGTAAATTCTTCACGCGCAACCCCAATAGTTGGCAACTTAAAGCCGCGCTTATTACGCTCTCTTTTTAGGATAGCGCTAGGGCATAATTTACCTAACTTCGCATTCACTCCCCGAGTCTGGGTTCCGTTAAACCGACTCGCACTCTTTTCGAATCTATCTAAATTACCAATAAGATTTCTTGTTTCAACAAACTGCTCGTCAAAGTCATGGCATATATCAAACATGCCACCATCTACAAAGTTGACATCCTCATGAAAAAGCACTTCAAACCAATAACGGTCGAACCCTATGAGAGACTGTAATCTCTGACTACAATGTTCAGTTGTGATTGGCCGTTGTCGCGCATTATAAGCAGATAAGTCTACGTTCATTAATTCATCCACCATCGCCCCGATTACCAAATCATCCTTAATAGCACCAACCACCGTACTAAAATAATTCGTATCTTGTTTCTTTAATGATGAAACTCGCAAAAATAAAAACCTACGGTCATCGCTTGCAATATGTCCAAACTGATCATTGTTACTTGCTGCGAAAAACCTATGGTACGAGTCAATACTACGACTGGGGCTATACTTCTCTTCAATTACAATTGTATCTTCGGTTATTAGTGACTTCAGTCTCTCCATACTATGTTTATCGCCATGAAAAAGAGCTTCATCTAAACAAATCACATAGTTTCTCTCTAACCCAGCATTAAATCTCCCGACAACACTGTCTACATCAGAAACGAGCAAAAATGTCCTAGACCAAATCTTTCTAAGAAGTGAAAAGAATACGCCTTTACCCGTGCCCTGCTCGCCTAACAGTACCACCATGATTCCTGGCTTTTCTTCTGGCTTCTGGAGCATATGGGCTAGCCGATATTTTAAATCCGTATACAACGCTTGATCATTATCACAAATCACTTCTTTCAAGTAACTCTCAATAACTGACCAATCCCCTTTACAAGGCCTCACTGTTGCACCGACCCACCAATTTATTATATCGCCGGGCTGCTTAACTGGAGAAAACGCTACCCCACTAAAGCAATCAGTCTTTGGGCTAGTCCTGAAATCTACTAAAACTTGCTTCTTATTGCAATCAACGGGTAACACTTCGATCTCTCGCCTCATCAAAACTTGAAAGTCTACCCACTTATAAAAGTCTAATGGGCCTGCATCGCTCCCACTCAAAATGTCTTGTAATTGTTTTTTGTCCAAATATCTCACTTCCCCTGAAGAATTTATCATGGCGAATTCTTTCTGTAAGTGACTTAATGCTGTAACAGGTGCTGCAACAGTTAAAGACTTTAAATTTTTAACACTACCCATTCCAACCCCCTTCCCTTGCTTGAAAACAAATACTTCCAAGAGTCGGAGCATCCTTACGAGTTCGATCGTAACTAGCCACCAGGGTATTAAAAACATCCTCGTTCCATCGTTCAGGCGCTGTCTGACTCCACTCGCGTGCTAGCTGCTCAGCGCATTCCCAATTAGTACTAATAGTGGCCCAAATAATATTACGGTAAATTTCGTAAGCACAGTCGGCAGAAATATAATTCAATTGATTTTTAAGTTGCGCTACGGCATGCGGTGTTTCTTCCGGCAAATGAAGTAGTAATCCCGTTGTATTATCTAGGCTAGAAATAGTATTTAAATTCTTCTTATCAATTTTTAGTTGAATCTCATCAGTATTTAATAGCTCCCCCCCAACCTGATAATGCTCAAATAATTCCTTCTTCCCCTTTGGGCACCGTGGTAAATAAAACAGTCTCGCCGGCTCAAGACAAGCCTTATCAGTACAATGATCGATCTTAAGCCGCTGGATCACTTCTAAACCTAAACCCCTTATCTCAGTGGGTGGTATAGGCTTTGCAAACGGGATAACGATGCGATACCTAGGATGCTGCTTACTGTGGCTGTATGTCGTGTGAATAATTGCCGCCCTGCCTGACCGTTGTAATCTGCCAGCCATTGCTTCTGGTTGAGGGGGCTCTTTCGCCCCCTCACATTTTTTAGCTTCAATATCTAAAACAAGGGCCGAAATGCTGCGTACTCTTTCTTTTTTGCGCGGGCCTATTTCTATATCACCAGGTAGCCAAGCGACCCCATCTTTTTCACCTTCCCGTATTGATGACAAGTTAGTACTCAATTTAGACAAACTAATAGGGGTTGCTTTCACAACCTCGCTATATTTATTTATCACCAAAGCAGTGTTGACTCTAAAGTTCATACTGCCTCCAGCTCATCTCCGCAGGATCAGAAATCGTTACGAGATCCATAGGTCGACATTTTTTCATCAACGCCATCAGGTCTTCTTTTGGGACCCACTCACTTTTGGCTTTCCAAAAATCACCGTCATAAATTGTTTCAACGGGATAAGATAAGCAAATAGATAGGGCCTCTAGCTCAAGGTTATAGTCTTTTAAAAAATCAATATTCTCATTAATAAAATTCTTCTTTTCATAGATTTTTTGTTCTTCACATTGACCACATAATGCAAAGTGCGCAGGCAAAACAGGGCGATCACCTTGTCTAAAATACCCCTTTCTCACTTTCTTGAAGTTTTCTTGCTTTGTTACCTCGAGACACCCAGAACAACGCCATTCGTCATCTTTAATAAATACCTTGTTGCTCGTTGAACTTAGTGCTGTAAAAGCCTTTCCGTATCTTGATTTTTCTTTACCATTACTACTGTTTGTATCACTCATAAAAGCATCCTTATAATTTTGTTTTTATAAAAAAGACTTGTAAGTTCTACGTTCAGCTGTATTACTCGTAACCTGTCATCTGTGATTGGCATCCTGCCAATTTAAAAGAATCACGAGCACTACAAAAAAACGTAGAACTACGCGCCACTCCTTTCAGATAAACATTTAATAAATGTTGGGGTGTGAACTAAATAGTTTCTTGCACTTATTCGCACAAATGCTTTTGAGAAACCGTTTAGTTCACGTTGAAGAAATAACCAGTGAAACTGTTGTGGTGTTATTGGACAATCTTGTAGAGTAGCGAATTCGCTCTTATTAACGTATTCGCTAAGTTGTGGTTTGTTTGAGTTTGTAAGTGTTTTTTTGCGTTCCATTGAGACCCTCGCTGCTGTTTAAAAGACGTCAACTCAAGTCTAGAACCTTTATGAATCCTTGCAGAGGGAAGAAAAAAATAATTATTTTACCCCCCCCCTATAACTGCCCTCGTAATATTTTCAAATGCCCTTCGCTTATGGCCTTTTCTGCAAAAGGTCTTATTGTATCTTTAATGGTACCTTTATCCTTAATGTTATTAGGTGATTGACTAGCAAGTGGAAACAATTTATCTGCTTTTTCTTGATTCTTAAGAGAGATACCTTTTAACCTTGCAAATAACGTTAAATCCCAATAACCAAGCACTTGGTAATCCGTATATTTTTCTATATCTCTATCACTAACACCCATTTTCTTAGGCTGATCCTTAATGCTCGTTTTGTGCGCTCTAATTAAAGCCTTAAATTCAGTAAGCAATTTATTTTCTGACATGCTGAGATCTGCTACTAAAACTACGCTTTGTTTATTGCGACCCTCTTGTGCCCGCGAATCCCAATCCTGCTCATCTTTTATCTTACTAATTGATGGGGCTATTGATGGATCTCCTGGAAACAGAAGAAGATCCTTGCATCCAAACGACCATTCATCAGCACATACCTCCTTATATTTTGCAACCCTAACAGACTTATGCGGTATTAATGTTGAATCTGAAACCTCAAGTCGGTCGGCTTCTGGAACCTCAAGTGGGCCGGCTTCTGGAACCCCAAGTGGGTCGGCTTCTGAAACCTCAAGTGGGTCGGCTTCTGAAACCTCAAGTGGGTCGGCTTCTGGAACCCCAAGTGGGTCGGCTTCTGAAACCTCAAGTGGGTCGGCTTCTGGAACCTCAAGTGGGTCGGCTTCTGAAACCTCAAGTGGGTCGGCTTCTGAAACCTCAAGTGGGTCGGCTTCTGGAACCCCAAGTGGGTCGGCTAAAGTACCGTAAAATATTAAATCAAACCCGGGATCAAAATCAAATGCTCCTGCTTTAATTTTTGTTACTGCCTCTTTCATCCGAGCACGACGATTTAATGCCTGATACCAGTCATCCGGGGTGAACTGGGCGGTATTGTTATAATCTGTAATGTCAAACCAATCAAACCCTGTCGCATGACTAATCTCTGAAATCTTATCTAGCCTTTTCTCTATTTTTGGTGAAAGATCTTCAACTGGATCAGTGTCCTTATAAATGTTTATCATAATCTAATCACCTTATTCATCGTATCATTTAATAATTGGCTCTTATGCTCGGTACATAAATGCGTGTAACGGTCAGTACTGGCTAAAGATTTATGACCCAGTATCTCAGCTATTTCTTTCATCGTTTTGCCGTCACGTGCCAATGTACTGGCTGTATCATGACGCATATCATGCCAACGGAAATTCTCAATCTCAGCTGACTTCAAACAAGCTAACCATTGTTTACGAAAATCAAATGCTTTATCAGGGTCAGCGGTTGATTGAAATATCAGAGTATTACCCACCTCACGATACTTTTTAACCTCATCCATCGTCACTTCCGGAACAGGTGTATGCCGAACTGAACCATTCTTTGTTTCATGAAGTATCGCTAACCCCCGGTCAAAATCAATATCATTCCAGCGCAGTTTATCTAACTCGCCTTTGCGCATTCCTGTCGTTAATGCCATCAAGACTTTCAGATAAAACTTACCGCCAATATTACGAGCCGCTTGAATTAACCGTGGTTTTTCTTCATCTAACAAATACCGAACCCGTTTGTTATCTTCCTTTAATACTGCAATTTCATTGCATGGATTCTCTCGCACATAAACTTGCTGATTACTTTTGCTCTTATTTTGAGCGACTGCAAACTTGAAAATAGATGACAAAATCGCTCTATGTCGATTATAAGTGGCCGGCGCATTAAAGTGATCAGGATTTAATTTTTCTGCAATTAAATCAGAAGTAATATCCGTGAGTACGACCTCATGAAATAAACCTTCTAACACAGATACTACACGCGGACGGTCATGATCCCTACCTTTCCATTCGTGCATATACTCATCAGCTAAGGTACTAAACGTCACCGTACAATCTTTTACGCCAGTTGATACCTGCCGTTCAAGATCTAATACGTAATGGGTTCCCCATTGTTTAGCATCAGTTTTACGCCGAAAAGTTTTGGATTTAATATTTCGCCCAGATTGAGTAACCACAGCCCGGTAACGGGCTTCTTTGGACTTAAGAATTGCTTTAGATATGAAATAACTAGCCATCTTTTTTTGCTCCCACAAAAAAAACAAACACAAAAACTACAGTGATAACTCGAAAATCACTATAGTCGTTCTTGTTGTTTCACAGATGACATAACCTAAAATCCGTTTAAGCTATTGTATTACAAAGGAAAATATGGTGGGTCGTGACGGATTCGAACCGTCGACCATCGCATTAAAAGTGCGGTGCTCTACCAGCTGAGCTAACGACAACTCAACTAACTTCCTTGCTAATCAACAG
>Ga0209495_1001126_pt1 | contig 19234 bp, 19 predicted proteins | sample EN1Hudsemesocosm_FD_184629 | JGI IMG/M metagenome (GOLD analysis project Ga0209495, IMG submission 184629) | Methane-oxidizing microbial communities from mesocosms in the Hudson Canyon - EN1E Hudson Canyon (SPAdes) (version 2) | ecosystem: Environmental > Aquatic > Marine > Cold seeps | place... | reverse complement strand
ATGGTATGTGCATGATAGATGATCAACACCTTTGCCCCAGACATATGAGCAGAGCTACCTAACTTTTTGATGGCTTCGCGTATCTGATCCACACCAATTTGTTTGTCAGATTCCACTACATGTAAATCAGGATGGGTGTTTGCTGCATTGAGTAAACAAGACTGACATTGACCACAGACCTTGTCACCCTGCCTAGCTTTACATAGAAGCAGCTGGCCTAATTGCATGGTAAAGCTGGCTTTACCGAGCCCTGAAGGCCCTTGAATAAGCAATGCATGGTGCAACTTATTCGTTACAATCCTATGACTTAATTGTTTAAAAGATGCATCTAACCAAGGGAACACCTAATTCTCCAAAAACTGCTTGATACATATCTCAACATCATTATGCACCGCTTGCATACTTTGCATGGTGTTAATCACCTCACAATTAGGATCTTGCTGAGCTAATTGTAAATACCGTTCGCGGGTTCGTTCGAAAAAGCTAAGATCTTCTTGTTCAATACGATCTAGCTCTCCACGACCTTTTGCCCGCTTAAGGCCTTCTTTGGGCTCAACATCCATATACAAGGTGAAATCTGGCTTAAAGTCTCTTAATGTGATGGCTCTTAGGCTTTCGATCATGTGCTGATCAATCTGCCGACCGCCGCCCTGATAGGCCTGTGAGGACATGTCGTGCCGGTCTCCAAGTACCCAATAACCTTTGGCCAAATTAGGCAGTATTACGTTTTGCACTAATTGGGCTCTGGATGCATACATTAACAACAACTCAGCTTCTACCGTGACTTTTTCATCTTTCCAGTCGTGTTTAACTACATCTCTGATGGCTTCTGCCATTGCCGTACCGCCAGGCTCTCTAGTATTAACCACAGTGTGACCAGCAGCTTGAATAGCTTGTGTCAAAATCGCTACGGCACTGCTCTTGCCTGCGCCTTCTAGACCTTCAATAACGATGAATTTACCTGATGTTTGCAACTAGGACTCTCTTATTTTCTTAATTGATATTTACGCACTGCAAGATTGTGATCTTTTAGTGTGGTTGAAAACTTGTGGCTGCCATCGCCTTTGGATACAAAATACAAATCGTCAGTGGTTAAAGGATTAAAGGCAGCGTCAATGGCTAACTTACTTGGCATGGCGATAGGTGTTGGCGGTAATCCCTTTATAACATAAGTATTATAGGGCGTAGCGGTTTTTAAATCTTTACGCCGAATATCGCCATCAAAGCTTTCGCCCATACCGTAGATAACAGTAGGATCGGTTTGTAAACGCATATTCAGGTTAAGTCTGTTTACAAAAACGCCTGCAATTCTAGGTCGTTCATCGGCCACTCCCGTCTCTTTTTCGATGATTGATGCCATAGTCAAACCTTCGAAAGCCGAATCATAGGGTAAGTCTAATGCACGATTCTCCCATGCCATATCTAAATAGCTTTGCATACTAAGATGGGCTCGTTTAACTATATCAATCGCCGCTGTCTGCGCCACAAAATAATAAGTATCAGGTAATAGATACCCTTCAATTGACTGCTTTGGCAATGATTTAGTTAGGATTTCAAGCTGTTGGTTGAACTCATCAGAAAATGTAATTTGGGGATGAGACTTTAATACTGATAACCATTCCCGCCAATTTAGTCCTTCAACTAAACTGATTGAAAACTGTAACTCTTTACCACTAGAGAAAAGACTCAATAAATCTAATGCACTCATTGTCGGTAAAAGTTGATAGGTGCCGACCTTAATATTGGCCAGTTCTGGTTCGAGTTTCAATCTGATCTTAAGGCCAAGTGTATCTGAGATAATTCCCCGGTCTCGTAATCGATTCAGTATCCCTTTGGCTGATTGACCTGATTTAACTTGATAGACAGTTGCTTCAGTAATGTTAAGAGGTTGGTGTACCTTTTTGTCAAAATGAAACAGTGTATAGACAAAACCAATGCCTAATAGTACGGCTAAAAACGACAACCACTTTACAATTTTCATTAAACGTTTATCGCCTTAAGGTTTATTTTTTGTTGTACATAATGCTGCAACCGTTTGCTTTTATCTACAACATAGTCGGTGTTTTGCTGATTGATTGGATTAAACAAATTCACTACTGGCACCATGACCATTAAAGAATTACAAACAAACAATTCTTGAGCGGTAAGTAAATCACTTACATCCTGCTTAACCACTTCACAGCTTAGTCCATTTTCTTCCATAACAAGCAGAATTTGGTTACGCATAACCCCATCAACACCTGACTCCATAAGGCTTGGGGTATACCAGCTATCGTTTTTATACCAAAACAGGTTTCCCACAGAGGTTTCTATTATTTGGTTGTGAGTATCACAAACAATGACATCATCATAACGGGTTTGTGCCAGTGAATTTTTAACTAATACTTGCTCTAAGCGGTTAAGATGTTTAATACCAGCTAACAGCGGTTGGCAAGCTAATGTGATTGGGCTAATGGATAACCGAATTCCCTCGGATTGCCATAAAGTGTAATGGGATGGAATACTGTGATGAGATATAACAAAGTTCGGGTGTGTGGCACCTACTGGACTATATCCCCCACCACCTTGACCTCGGGTAATGATCACTTTGACGACACAATCACCCGCAGACTTTAACGAATCAACAACGCAGACTTCTAACTCTGACCATTGATCAAAATCAATATACAGCCTGCTACAAGCCAATTTTAGTCGTTGAATATGCTCATCAAAAAATTCAAGATGGCTATTTCTAAACGCCATAGTAGTAAAGCAGCCATCACCATACTGAAAGGCTCTATCTGCAATCTCTATATATTGCTGCTGCCGACCGTTAACAATCATTCATTTCTGCGTCTAGATACCTAAAAGAACTTCAATAATACCTAAAAGCCAAATTTTGCCTACTGTTTCTTAAACAGTAAGGCGCCATTAGTGCCACCAAAACCAAAAGAATTACACAAGGCATAATCTAGTTTCGCTGGTCTGGCAGTGTGGGCAACAAAATCAAGATCGCAACCTTCACCAGGATTATCTAAGTTAATAGTAGGAGGTGCAATTTGGTCACGTAATGCCAATATAGTAAAGATAGCTTCTACTGAGCCTGCTGCACCGAGTAAATGTCCAATCATCGATTTAGTCGAACTGACCAAAACATGATTGGCATGTTCACCAAATACTTGTTTAATCGCTGCGACTTCAGCCACATCGCCTGCTGGAGTAGATGTGCCATGGGCATTAATATAGCCAATCTCACTCACTTCAATTTTCGCATCGTTAATAGCATTAGTCATAGCAGCTGCGGCGCCTTCGCCATCAGCTGGAGGCGACGTCATATGATAGGCATCACCACTCATACCAAAACCAACCAACTCAGCGTAAATGGTTGCACCACGTGCGACAGCAGAGTCGTAGTCTTCTAACATCACTACACCTGCGCCCTCGCCCATTACAAATCCATCTCTATCTTTGTCCCATGGACGACTAGCCGCTTCAGGGCTGTCATTACGAGTAGATAAAGCACGGGCTGCGGCAAAACCACCAACACCTAACGCACAAACTGTTGATTCAGCACCGCCGGCTATCATCGCATCAGCGTCTCCGTATGCGATGATACGGGCCGCAATACCAATGTTGTGCACACCTGTAGTACAGGCAGTAACAACATTGATATTCGGGCCTTTGAGCCCTTCAAATATGGAAAAAAAACCTGAAATCATATTGGTAATAGTGGCTGGAACAAAAAATGGCGAAATTTTGCGTGGGCCTGATTCAAGCATCCGACGATGATTTTCTTCAATCATACCTAAACCACCAATCCCAGAACCAATAGCCACACCAATTCGTGCCGCATTTTTATCTGAAACTTTAAACCCAGAATGCTCAAGTGCCTGTTTACCCGCAGCTATACCTAATTGGATAAACCTATCCATCTTTTTGGTTTCTTTCTTGGGAATGTATTTCTCAACATCAAAATCTTTGACTTCGCCAGCAAACTGGGTTGTAAACAAAGAAGAATCAAAAGAAGTAATGGGTGCAATCCCACTTTTACCAGCGAGAATGTTTTTCCAGGTAGAATCTACAGTATTGCCAACAGGAGAAAGCATGCCAAGACCGGTCACAACAACGCGACGTTTAGACACATTGGCCTCCGACTATTTATAAATGAATATTTTTGAAAAGAAACGGCCCAGAGAGGGCCGTTTTTATAAAGTTACGCGTCTTTATTAGCGTTAACGTAGTCAATAGCAGACTGAACTGTAGTAATTTTTTCGGCTTCTTCATCTGGAATTTCAGTATCGAACTCTTCTTCAAGAGCCATTACCAATTCAACAGTGTCTAATGAATCTGCACCTAAATCATCAACAAAAGAAGCTTCTGATTTAACTTCTTCTTCTTTAACACCAAGTTGCTCAATGATGATTTTTCTTACGCGTTCTTCGATAGTACTCATAATTCTAGTTATCCTTTAAGTCGCTAGATATAAATTTGCGAGTAGTGTATTCAGCTAAGTGACCCCTTGCAAGCATGAGGTACAACTTTTTTTCTGGTCTAACCACTCATTGATTAGTAAATATTCATTCGTTTGATAAAGCTACAATAATTATAAACTTTATCACGTTTTACCCCATATACATGCCGCCATTGACGTGTATGGTTTCTCCAGTGATATATGCAGCCTCATCACTGGCTAAAAATCCAACTGTCGCGGCAATTTCTTTTGGGTCGCCTAAACGATTTGCTGGAATATCTTTAAATATACTTTCTTTTTGCTCATCAGTTAATGCTTTTGTCATATCCGTATCAATAAAACCCGGAGCGACCACATTAACAGTAATACCTCTAGATGCCACTTCACGGGCCATAGATTTGCTAAAACCGATGACACCGGCCTTGGCGGCTGCATAGTTAGCTTGACCAGCATTACCTGTAGAACCTACCACTGAACCAATATTAATAATACGGCCTTTACGTTTTTTCATCATGCCACGAAGCACTGCTTTAGACATTTTAAAAATGGAGGTCAAATTGGTATCCATAATGCTTTGCCATTCGTCGTCTTTCATACGCATCAGCAAGTTATCTCGGGTTATCCCAGCATTATTGATTAATATATCCACACTACCGTGCTTTTCAGTGATATCTGTCAACAAAGCTGACATAGAATCAGGATCGGCCACATTTAACACTTTACCTTCACCATTACCTTCAAGGTAATCACTAATGGCTTGCGCGCCATTTTCCGATGTTGCAGTACCGATAACAGTTGCACCGTCGGCCATCAACCGCTCTGCTATCGCTCTGCCAATTCCTCTACTAGCACCTGTTACCAGTGCAATACTGCCATTTAAATTAGCCATTTTTTCTCTCTACAAACAATATTTAAATAAATGAATTAACAGAATCCACTGTGTTAATCGCCGTACAGGTTAAACGTTTATCAATACGCTTAGTTAACCCTGTTAATACTTTACCTGGGCCCACTTCAAATAACGCTTCCACCTCAAGTTCAGCTAACTTAGTCACGGTTTCGGTCCATCTAACAGGGCTATATAATTGTTCAACCAATGCTTGTTTGATCGCTTTTGGATCATTTGGATAAGCCACATCAACATTATTGATAACAGGCACTGTAGGCACATTGAACTGAATATCGTTAAGCAAACTGGCCAACTGGTCTGCAGCTGGTTTCATCAACGCACAATGAGAAGGTACACTAACAGCTAACGGTAATGCGCGTTTAGCCCCTTGTTCTTTACACAAATTAGCCGCGACTTCTGCCGCACCTTTGTTACCAGCGATCACAACTTGTCCAGGTGAATTAAAATTCACCGCAGCCACTACTTCTGAAGTTTGTGTTTGTGCTTGTTCACAACTCGCCACGACTTTATCGTCATCTAAACCAATGATTGCGTACATAGCACCAACACCAGCAGGCACAGCTTGTTGCATAAATTGCCCACGTGCTTCCACTAATTTGACTGCATCTGCAAACTCTATTACGCCAGCACAAACCAAAGCGGAGTATTCACCTAAGCTATGTCCAGCCATGAATGCAGGTTGTGTATACCCTTTATCAAGCAAAAGTTTATAAATTGCGTAACTCGCGGTTAATATTGCAGGTTGGGTAATATGAGTTTGATTAAGTTTTACCTCATCGTTTTGTATTACCTCCCATAAGTCGTAACCCAATGCATCACTGGCTTGTGCGAAGATATCTTTAACCACTGTATATTCGGCAGCTAATTCACTTAACATGCCTAAAGTCTGGGATCCTTGACCGGGAAACACCCATGCTTGTTTACTCATAATTGATTCTCTAAAAATTAAATTTTAATAACGTACTAGTGCAGATGCCCAAGCAAAACCACCACCAAATGCCTCTAAAAGTAAATTCTGTCCACGTTTAATCCTGCCATCTCGAATAGCAGTATCTAACGCTGTAGGTACTGTCGCTGCCGAAGTATTACCATATTGCTCAAGGGTAATTACCACCTGTTCAAGAGGCATTTCTAATTTTTTAGCAGTCGCTTTAATAATGCGGAAGTTTGCTTGATGAGGCACTAACCAATCCAAATCTGACTTTTGCATGTTGTTAGCCGCTAAGGTTTGTTCAACAACTTGACTTAACTTAGTGACGGCAACTTTAAATACTTCATTGCCCTTCATGCTTCCCCAGTTTTCATGCACTGAATTTTCATCACCGTGTTGCGGATTACCTATAGCCAATAAATCACCATAAGAACCTGCCGCATGAATATGGGTTGATAGAATACCGAGTTCTTCACTTGCCTCAATAATAGTGGCACCGGCAGCATCGCCAAATAAGATGACCATAGTACGGTCTTCAGGGCTAATCATTCGACTTAGGCAATCAGTACCGACTACTAGTATCCGTTTAGCCATGCCACTTTTAATATACTGATCAGCCACGCTGAGTGCGTAACAATATCCGGCACATGCCGCAGCCACATCAAATGCGGGTATGCCATCTACGTCTAACAATTTTTGGATTTCGCAAGCCGTACTAGGCAATGCATAGCGACCACTTGTGGTCGCACAAACAATCATGTCTAAAGATTTTGCATCAATACCGGCTGCGTCTAATGCTTTCTTACTGGCTTCGAAGCCCATAGTGGCGGCAGTTTCATTTGCACCAATAATTCGTCTTTCTTTGATCCCAGTACGATCGGTGATCCATTCATCTGACGTATCTACCATTACCGACAAGTCGGCATTAGTCCTTACTTCACTGGGATAATAACTACCCGTACCAATTATTCTGGAATTCATTTATTCGTGGCGCTCCATTAAAACAGCTTCAATTTTGTCTTTAATTTTTTCTGGAACCTGCATCTCGACTTGTTGTACGGCCTCACGGATCGCATACAAAAAAGCCTCTGACGAGGCGTTGCCGTGGCTCTTCACCACAATTCCGCGCAATCCTATCAGACTAGCACCGTTATACTGGTCGGGTTTCATACGCAAATAAATACCACGAAATAAAGGCATGGCTATTTTAGCGACAATTTTAGACAACAAATTATGTTGTGATGCTTTTTTAACTTCTTGAATAACAAAATTAACCAGACCTTCCCAAGATTTTAATGCAATATTGCCGACAAACCCATCGGTGACTATCACATCTGCTTTTTGAGAGAAGATATCGTCTCCTTCCACGTAACCTATATAGTTAATGTTTTGTGAGTCGGTTAATAATCTAGCGGTTTGTTTAACCTGATCATTACCTTTTATTTCTTCTGAACCAACATTGAGTAACGCCACTTTTGGCTGATGGATATGGCCAATTTGTTCAGCCAATACAGATCCCATCACCGCATATTGAAATAAGATTTCTGAGTCACTGTTGATATTCGCGCCCAAATCCAAAAAATATACTTTGCCATTATTAATGGTTGGCACCAGCGTAATAAGAGCAGGACGGTCTATACCAGGTAAAGTTTTCAGAACATAGTACGCCATACTGAGTAATGCGCCTGTGTTGCCGCCACTGACACAAGCATCTGCTTCATTATTATCAACCAAATCTAACATACGTCGCATGGACGAGTTTTTTTTGTGTCGTAAAGCATGAGCTGGTGCTTCATCCATTGCTACAGATTCTGGGCAATCTGATAAGGTAATTCTAGTTTGAATATCTGGTAATTGATCTTCCAACCACTGGGATGTAAATCGCCAAGGGGCCACAAATATAAAATCTAATTGGGGGATTTGTTGAAGTGCTGTTAATGCAGCAGGATAAATAATATGGGGGCCGTGATCGCCCCCCATGATATCTAACGCTAAGGTTAGACGACTCAAAGTTCTGTCACTCTAAATTAAAGTGATAAAACTTTTTTGCCTTTGTAGTAACCATCAGCAGTCACGTTATGACGTATATGCGTCTCACCTGACGTTGAATCTACAGACAAAGTCGCAGAACCTAGTGCATCGTGTGAACGACGCATTCCACGTCTTGAACGAGTTTTCTTACTCTTCTGTACAGCCATTACTTTACTCCTAGTCTCGCTTAAGTTCTTTCAAAACCGCGAACGGGTTTGGACGTTCATCGGCCGGTTCAATTTTTCCGAAGCTCATTTTATCGCGCTTTTGTTTGCAATCCTCCTCTGCATGAAGGGCTACAATCGGCAATGATAAAATCAGTTCGTCTTCAAGGGTTTGAAATAAATTGATTTCTCCGTGGTCATCGACCTCAACCGGTTCGTAAACATCCGGTAATTCATTTTCGACTTCTTCTTCAACCCTCTGCAAAGGGCTAAAACAAAAAGACACATCCAAAGGATGTTCGAAAATTTCATTACATCTCTCACAAATAAGTGATGTTAAACATGCCATATGACCTTGAAAATAAGTAAGACCCTGCTCGTCTTTTGCAAACTTAACTTCAACATCGACTTCTTTGGCAATATCAGCAACTGATCCAATTAGTCTCGGCATCTCAGTAGCCAAAATCACACCCCGATAATCGGAACGTAATGTGGCATTTTTAACTGGGTCCACCTGCTTGGGTAGTTTCACTTTTTGCATAGCGCGCGCATATTATAGAACCAACAGTATTTAGTCAAAGAAAAAATCTTAGTTAATGACACCCTGCCCTGCATTTTATATGCTTTGCTTAATGTTTTTTAAAACACAGCAATCATCATTTATGAAAATCATTCTGGCTTCAAGTTCAGCATACCGCCAATCCATTTTAAAAAAACTGCATATTCCGTTCACATCGCTCGCTCCGGATATCGATGAATCGTCAAAATCGAACGAATCAATTACCACACAAGTAGAACGTCTTGCCAAAACGAAGGCGTTAGCCATAGCTATACAGAACGTTCATATTGATAGTTATGTCATTGGTTCAGACCAATTAGCCAGCTTTAATGGCCAAGTGTTAGGCAAACCGGGAAACTTTGACACCGCTAAGCAACAACTACTGATGTTTAGTGGTCAAACAGTAAGATTTTACACTGGTTTATGCTTAGTGCATTCAGCAACAAATCAACTATCACAAATTGTGGAAACCTTTGATGTAACATTTAAAACCTTAACTGAGCGCCAAGTTTCTACCTATTTAAAGATTGAGCAACCATATGGCTGTGCCGGTAGTTTTAAATGTGAAGGTTTGGGTATTGCATTATTTGAATCATTAGAAGGCAGAGATCCCAATACATTAATTGGTTTACCACTCATTGCTCTAATGGATTTGTTTAATTCTATGTCCGTGGATTTGTTTGAACATATGCAAGATCAACAAACCCTAGACATGTAACAATAATTCTTCCAAGGCATCAATCACCGCCAAAGGATTATGTTTTTGTAATTCATCTGGACTGTGCACCCCAAAACTCACACCGATTCTGTCCATGTTGATTGCTTCAGCCATGGCCATATCGTAAGTGGTATCACCAACCATCAACACTTGATCAGCTGACAAATTTAATTCACTTAATAATTGCTGCAACATATCAGGAGAAGGTTTACTTTGCGCATCATCTGCTGTTCTGGAAGCACTAAAATAATGCTTGGTATTAGAATGATGCCAATTATGATCTAAACCCTGCCGTGCTTTCCCTGTGGCTACAGCCAAAATGTAACCCTGTTGTCTTAAAGTCTCTAATAACTCTATTGCACCAGTGAAAAGTGGGCTGCTTATTTGAGCGTGGTCTTTAAAATGATCTTTGTAGGTATGAAATAGCTGCATAGCAGTTTCTTCATCTTGAACATTAAATAATTGCTTTAAAGCGGGTAACAAGCTAATCCCAATTACATTTTTTGCTTGATCGTAATCGGGCACGGGGTATCCGAGATGCTTGGCACTGGTCTGCATACTTTCTACAATTTTACTGATGGAATCCATCAGTGTGCCATCCCAATCAAACACTATGGCTTTATACTTCACTTCTAAGCCTTTTCAATACGGCTACCAAACTTGGTTCCAGCTGGGCTTTAAAACTGACACGCTCATCGGTATTCGGATGAATAAAAGCCAATGAATAAGCATGCAAAAATAATCGTTTAAGACCAATTTTATGGGTTCTTTGGTCAAAGTCACTATCACCATATCTATTATCAGCTGCAATTGGATGGCCGGCGTGCTGACAATGCACTCTAATTTGGTGAGTACGGCCAGTAATAGGCGAAGCTTCTATTAATGTTGCTTGGTCAAAAGATTCTAAAATACGAAAGCGTGTTTCTGACGGTTTGCCCTCGTCATTCACTAACACGACACGTTCGCCAGATTTTAAGGTGTTCTTTAATAGTGGCGCTTTTACCTTAAAACGATTAGCTGGCCATTCACCAGAGACTAACGCTTGGTATCGCTTATCTACTTTTTTATCTCTGAGCTGTTCGTGAAGATGTTTTAAAGCAGAACGTTTTTTAGCAATCAATAAACAACCTGACGTATCGCGGTCTAACCTGTGAACAAGTTCTAGAAATTTTTGTTGTGGGCGCAACGCTCTCATCGCTTCAATCACCCCAAAACTCAAACCACTACCACCATGTACTGCCGTACCTGAAGGTTTGTTTAAAACTATGAGCCAATCATCTTCATACAAAATATTATTTTCTAAACTCGAAACTTTATTGAGCTTAGTAGAAGGTAGATCGGTGGGTTCAGAAACTCGAACTGGGGGAATACGCAACTCATCGTTAGCCTGTAATTTGTATTCTGGCTTAACGCGCTTTTTATTCACCCTCACTTCGCCCTTACGCAAAATGCGATAAATGAGGCTTTTAGGCACTCCTTTTAAGAAAGTGCGTAAATAGTTATCTATCCTCTGCCCTTCAAGGTCAGGATCGATAGTAACAAATTGAACTTTTTGAAATGTTAGGTCTGTCATAGGCCGCGTATTGTAACTGAATAGCACCGGTAGATGTCCAGTATTTTAATGTCTTGCTAGTGTTAGTGCTTTAATGTGATAATGCGTTGGCTTTCAAACATAAAATGTTTGATTAAAACAAACAGATGGATTAATCAGTTCTGTATGCAAAAACGACCAAACTGTCGTAAAGCTTTTATTTAGTAAAGCAAACTTGCAAGCCTGATACGGCTAATTAACTGTGAAGTGAGTAACTTTTCACAGGTTTGGTTAAACAGAACCCTTACATCAGCGATATAAATAACCTATTGATCGCCATTTAGATGTAAAGAATACAAAAGAATTGACAAGATATTTGAACACCGAAATAGCCAGACAAGCACTCGTCGTTCGAATACCACTAAGTTTTAAATTATCAAATTAGTAAGCTAATCATATCGTCTTGTTTAGCGCCTATAAAAATATAGGTAAGTGTTTAAAAACGATACATTAATGAATAATGTCACTAACACTTAGGCGTAAAAACTTAACCCTTAGTATACAGTCGTGAGGCTGCATTGAATAATTGTCTAATTACAGCGTAGTTCTTTGCTTGTGGTGATCGGTACTTTACCGAGCAACAAGAATGAAAAGAATGTTAATCAATGCCACTCAGCAAGAAGAATTGCGAGTCGCACTTGTAGATGGTCAAAAATTGTATGACTTGGACATAGAAAGTCCAGGACACGAACAGAAAAAAGCCAATATATACAAAGGTACTATTACCCGCGTAGAGCCTAGTTTAGAAGCCGCATTCGTCGATTACGGCGCTGACCGTCACGGTTTCCTCCCTTTAAAAGAAATTGCCAGAACTTATTTCCCTCAAGGTTATAGATTTGAAGGTCGTCCAAATATCAAAGAAGTGATAAAGGAAGGCCAAGAAGTCATTGTTCAAATTGACAAAGAAGAACGAGGCCAAAAAGGCGCAGCCTTAACCACGTTCATCAGTCTAGCAGGTAGTTACTTAGTACTAATGCCGAACAACCCTCGTGCTGGCGGTGTTTCTCGTCGTATTGAAGGCGATGAACGAACTGAATTAAAAGCCGCATTGGATGGCTTAGATTTACCAGACGGTATGGGCTTAATAGTCAGAACTGCTGGTGTTGGCAAATCAACTGAAGAACTTGCATACGATTTAGATTATTTGGTTTCAGGTTGGAGTCGTATTAAGGATATGGCTGATTCTCGCCCTGCTCCTTTTCTTATCCACCAAGAAAGTGACGTTGTAGTTAGAGCAATCCGTGACTACCTAAGGCGTGATATAGGTGAAATCCTTATCGACAGTGCCAGCGTTCATGAAAGAGCTTTAAAGCACGTTGAACAAATGCGTCCAGATTATGTTAATCGCGTAAAACTTTACAGCGGTGATGTGCCTTTGTTTAGCCATTATCAGATTGAAAGTCAGATAGAATCAGCTTTCCAACGTGAAGTAAGACTTCCTTCAGGCGGCTCAATAGTTATTGATCCTACCGAAGCATTAATTTCAATCGACATTAACTCTGCACGTGCAACTAAAGGTAGCGATATTGAAGAAACAGCCTTCAATACCAACCTTGAAGCAGCAGACGAAGTAGCCCGTCAATTACGTTTACGTGATGCCGGTGGCTTAGTTGTTATCGACTTTATCGATATGACCCCAGTTCGCCATCAGCGTGAAGTTGAAAACCGCATGAAAGATGCAGTTCGAGGCGACAGAGCACGAGTACAACTAGGGCGTATTTCACGTTTTGGTTTGTTAGAAATGTCACGCCAACGTTTACGTCCCTCATTAGGTGACTCTGCCAATAACGTGTGTCCAAGATGTAGTGGTCACGGAACCGTTCGTGGCACAGAATCTTTAGCTCTATCGGTTCTTCGTATCATGGAAGAAGAAAGCATTAAAGATAACACTGGTCAAATTGAAGCTCAGTTACCGGTTAATGTCGCGACCTATTTATTGAACGAAAAACGTAGTTCAGTGCAAAGTGTTGAAAAACGTCACAGTGTTCAGCTAGTCATTATTCCTAACCCGAACATGGAAACACCGCAATACAGTGTTGCCCGTAGACGCCCAGATGATGCAGTTCAAGAAATGAGCTACAACTTGCCATTGATTGAGCAAGAAGAAAGCATTACTGATAAAAACGTCGCGCCAGCAATGGCTAAAGAGCAACCTGCTCTGCAAAGCTTAATTGCTCCAGAACAGAAAACCACTGCACGTTCTAAAGTTAAATCAGAAAGTGTATTAGAAAAAGTCAGTAAGTGGATTTCTGGACTCTTTAAGGCCGAAGAAAAAGTAGTGCCGAAGAAAAACACCCGCACTCGCAATCAAGGCTCTAATCAACGTCGAAATAAAAACGCTCGTCCTGATAGAAACAAACGTAATAACAAAAACTTTGATCGTAAAGATGGTGCAGAACAGTCAACTAATCGTAACGAACGCCCTGCTAGAAACGATAAAAATGACCGTCCTGAGCGCAAACCAAGAAATGATAACCGTAAACCCCGTCGTGACGACAAATCAGTAGATGCTACACAAGATGCAGCTATGGGCACAAAGAGCAATGCACCTGCTAAGAAAAAAGAGCAAGTAGCAGAGCGCAGAAAGCGTCGCGATACCAGACGTAGTGTCAGAGTCAACGATGACAATGATGAGAAAAACAATGTAGTTGCTGCTCAAGAAACACAAACAGCAGTCGCTAACGAGCCAAAAGTAACAGAAGAAACCAAGGTCAATGCAGCTGCAGAACCCGCTACTGAGACTTCGGAGACCCAAGCGGTTGCCGAAACGAACAAAGATGAAGAGTCTACGTCTCGTACTCGCAGTCGTCGTTCTCCAAGACACATTCGCGCGGCTGGTCAAAAACGTCGTAAAGAAGGTGAAGAGAAAGAAGAAACAGTTAAAACTGACTCTGCTGAAGTCACTCAAGATGAGTTACAGTTTGACGAACCCGTAGCGGCGCCAAAGGTTGAAGCTGAGCCAACAGCACCAGCTGCTGAAGAAGCGCCAATACAAGCGCCAATACAAGCGGCGATGGAATTAGCAACAGAGACTGCTCCGGTAGTTGAGAAAGCTGAACCGGCGGCACAACCTTCTAGTACAGAAGAAAGCAAAGTGGTAGCCACTGAACCTGAAAAAGAAGAGACTGCTAAGCCTGTTAAAAAAGCCCCAGCCAAGAAAACGGCAAAAAAGGCCACTTCTTTGAAAGTGGCAGCTAAACCAGTCAAAAAAGAATCAGTGTCAGCGCCTATGGCCCGACCTGCTTCTATTGATGAAGCCTTTGTTGAAGTTAAAATTGGCTCTATTGACGACGCTGCAAGACCAGAAGTTAAACGCTCTGGTAAGTCTGCTGCGTTTTTGAGCTCATCAAATGCCGCTACAGCACCAGCAACTCGCCCTGGTTCGCAAAGCGAATAAACTAAATATACGAAGTGTTTAGAAAATGCCGCAAGACTTCACGGTCTTGCGGCATTTTTATTGATAGTCTAAGTGCTATTATCCATTATTTACTGTATCCTCCCGCGACAATTTCTAGCTGCGTAAAATTCAAACTATGTTCTGGCAATGCCTGAGACTTAGTCTGACATCTAAGCTACTCACCCTATTAGAGAATTATCTATGAGTTTTGCCGACCTAGGCCTTTCACCAAAAATTTTATCCGCTGTAGCCAACAAAGGGTATACCACCCCATCACCTATTCAAGCGCAAGCTATTCCAGCTGTATTGCAAGGTAGTGACGTTATGGCGGCGGCACAAACAGGTACAGGTAAAACTGCCGGTTTTACTCTGCCAATATTGCATTTACTTAGCCAAGGTCAATCAGCCAGGCCTAACCAAGCTCGCGCACTGATACTGACTCCCACTAGAGAGTTGGCGGCACAAATAGCCGAAAGTGTGCAAACTTATGGTAGAGATCTACCGTTAAAGTCAGCCGTAGTATTTGGTGGCGTGGGAATTAACCCACAAATGCTTAAATTACGTAAAGGCGTAGACATATTAGTGGCTACTCCCGGTCGTCTACTTGATCTGTACAACCAAAATGCAGTGAAATTTAGCGAGTTAGAAATACTGGTTATGGACGAAGCCGATCGCATGTTAGATATGGGTTTTATTCACGACATTAAAAAAATCATTAAATTGTTACCGAAAAAACGCCAAAACTTAATGTTTTCAGCTACGTTTTCAGACGACATCCGAAAACTAGCTAAAGGTTTAGTCAATAACCCTGTTGAAGTATCTGTATCGCCAGCAAACACAACTGTCGACTTGGTTGAACAATGGGTTTATCCAGTAGACAAAAGTCAAAAATCATCGATGCTTACTAGTTTAATTAAAGAAAATGATTGGCAACAAGTACTGGTTTTTAGTCGCACTAAACATGGCGCTAACCGCATTGTTAAACAACTTGAAGCGCGAGGTATTTCATCTGCTGCGATTCATGGCAATAAAAGCCAAGGCGCACGTACCAAAGCACTAGCTGACTTTAAACAAGGTAAAGTAAGAGCTTTGATCGCCACTGATATAGCTGCCCGCGGATTGGATATTGACCAATTGCCTCAAGTGGTTAATTATGATTTGCCCAGTGTACCTGAAGATTATGTGCACAGAATTGGCCGAACGGGTCGAGCAGGGGCAACTGGACAAGCCATATCGTTGGTTACTCAGGAAGAATTTAAGCAACTAGTTGATATCGAAATACTGATTAAACAACTTATTCAGCGCAAAATCATTCCAGGCTTTGAACCTACTCAGAAAGTACCTGAGTCCAAATTAGACCAACGGCCGATTAAAGCGCCAAAACCTAAAAAACCTAAGTCTGATCATAGAGACGGTCAACGATCAGGTGGCCAGCGTTCTGGTGGTAAACCAGCTGGCGATAGTCGTTCAAACAGTCGTGGTGGTAGAAGTGGGAATAGAAACAACAATAGTGGCGGCAATCGTTAAGGTTTAAAGACACTCATAAAGCCAGTACACATCACAGATGATGACTGGCTTTATCACTCCCCCCTTGTTTAAAGCAACATAACAACAAACACTAAGTATTTGCAGTCAGGATCCTGTCTAGGTGATTTGCAAAGTTTTGCCTATCACTTTGATTTAATGGCGGCGGCCCCCCCGACTGTTCACCGCTGGCACGCATAGTGTCCATAAAATCACGAATATTAAGTCGCGCTCGGATGTTTTCAGTAGTAAACAATTCGCCTCTTGAACTCAATACTTGGCCACCTTTTTCAATGACTTCAGCGGCTAAGGGAATATCACTGGTGATCACCAAATCATTAGGCTCAACTAATCGGACTATTTCGTCATCTGCCACATCAAACCCTGCACTGACTTGCATTGAGCGAATAAATTTTGATGGCGGTGTGCGAATGTATTGATTAGCCACAAATATCGTCTCAACTTTTTTACGCTCTGCAGCACGAAATAAAATGTCCTTTATCACCACTGGACATGCATCTGCATCGACCCAAATTTTCAATGTAATACTCTCTTTAATTATCTGTAACGGCTTCAGTGCCGAATGATGTTAATTGTTGTACCTGTTTTTCAGTCAGCACATTCAAAAACGTTTCCGTTATTTTAAAGTCTGCATGACTACTTTGATACGCAACTAAATGTCCAAACAAGGTTTGTTGCATCTTGTTAATCTTAGTTGTATCCGATTTTTGTTCTGAGTTATTTTTTATGCTCAGTTCTTGTTTTAATAATTCTGCCAGTTTTGACATCTCAAACAATGACATTGCAGATGTTTTTGCTGAATCGTCTTCGAACATTGAGCTATCTAACATCTGCTCTTTTAACTCTTTAGCTGAGGAACTGATTGATGCTCTCTTGCTAACGACATCTGAGTAATTTTTATTTAACTGCTCCTCTACTTGTTGATTAGAAGTGGTAACTTGCATCGCTTGAAAGGATGGTCTAACCAAGCTCTCCTCTGTTTCTGGTTCAAGCATATTCATGTCTGGGGTTTGTTGTATAACGGGTTCATTCAATAAATCCACATCATTTGAAGCAACATGGGTAGGGTTGATAAAATATTCTCTTTGGGTAATAAATAAAACACTCAAAAGCCCTACAGAAGCCACTAATGAAATCGGCCATTGCCAAGACTTTTTGTCTCTGCTTGGTGTTTTTTGAATACCAGTGGGCTGCTGTTCAGGTAGTGGATCTTTAATTAATGCACTAGGATTGTCTAGAAGTTGTTGTTCAGCCATCGCCATGATTTTAACGTCAACCTGCGCGTTAGGCACTTCAGTATGATGTTGTTTATTGTTCTGATACAGCTCGCTGATTGCTTTTTCATGGGCTAATAGTTCAAATGATTCATTTTTATCATTATTGCTCACGCTACAGCCCTCCCCGTCTTAACGTGTATACATTGGCGTAGATTTTCATAGGCATAACGCAATCGGCTTTTACTGGCTTCAAAGCTGGTATTTAGCACCAAAGCAATTTCTTTAACCGACAACCCAGCTTCTTCTTTTAACAAAAAACTGTCTTTTTGTACCTGAGGTAATTGGCCTATACATTGTTTTAAAGCGTCACCGACTCTGGAACTAATCAATTCACTTTCTGATTCATTACCCATTTTTTGAACTTCAAATGTATCTTGCCCCTCAGCGACTTCAGAATCATGATTGACTACTACTTTATTAACCACAGACAAATGACGAACATGATCCACTAATTTATTGTGAGCTAAGGTATATAACCAAGTGGTAAATTTGGCCGTTGGTTTGTAGTGTTTCGCTTGCACTACCACCTTGCTCCATATTTCCTGATACAAATCTTCAGCCAAACCTGTATCGGAAATATGTCGCATAAAATAGCGATACAAGCCACCTTTGTGCCTGTTATATAAAGTTTCAAACGCCACCAAATCACCAGCAACATATTGCTGTATAAGGTTTACGTCGGTTTGATGTAGATAATCTGCAGAGTCAGTAAGAGATTCCACTGACTCTGAATTATTCGCCTTAGAATTCACCAATGATTTCAATGCTTAGTCAACAAAGTGGGGTTGGACTCAATAGTGCGGGTAAATCCTTGGGGATTCAATTCTACAGAGCTTAATTTTTCCTTTGACTGTTTAGGATTATTGACCTGTAACGTGGCGCTACTGCGAACCAAGTTGATAAACTCTGCTCGATAACCAAACTCGTCTTTGCCCTTAGCACCAAGTGCCATATCGATAATTTGTTGATAACTCATGCCTTGCCAATAGTGACTCTTCTTTAATAAGTGAGCAAAACCTACTACGCTACTGGCAAACCTAAAATCATCAGATTGTTGCTCAAAACCAGTTATTTGCTTGGTTAATACCGCTTGGGTAATTAATTGACTTTTTTCGCTAGTGACAGGTTTGTAACGTAATTTAACCAAGGCTAACTCATCAGCAAATTGGCTGGATTGTGGTTTATCGATGTTTTGACCTGTTGCCTGCTGATAACGTAATGGATCTAAATAATGGTTGTTAGATTTATTCAGAGTTAACTCATACAAAGCAGTAACAGTATGACCCGCGCCAATTTCACCCGCATCCACCTTATCATTGTTAAAGTCCTCTCTGTTCAATACACGATTCTCATAACCTAACAACCTGTATTCGGCCACCAAATCAGGATTAAACTCCACTTGAATTTTAACATCTTTGGCAATGGTTAGCAGTGTGGCGTTCATTTCATCTACTAATACTTTTCGGGCTTCATGGATAGTATCAATGTACGCATAATTACCATTACCCGCGTCGGCTAATTGTTCCATAAGATAGTCGTTGTAGTTACCTTGACCAAAACCTAATGTGGTTAAGGCAATGCCTTTTTGACGTTTACGTTTTATCAACTCGATTAACTGCTCATGATTAGTCAAGCCCACATTAAAATCAACATCTGTGGCT
>Ga0209495_1001122_pt1 | contig 19245 bp, 21 predicted proteins | sample EN1Hudsemesocosm_FD_184629 | JGI IMG/M metagenome (GOLD analysis project Ga0209495, IMG submission 184629) | Methane-oxidizing microbial communities from mesocosms in the Hudson Canyon - EN1E Hudson Canyon (SPAdes) (version 2) | ecosystem: Environmental > Aquatic > Marine > Cold seeps | place... | reverse complement strand
CTTTTCAGCTAGTTCTTGTTCGTGCTTGCCACGTTCTGCTGCTGCTAAACCGTCCGCAATTTTCTTAGTGCGTTCTTCTAGTGCAGCCATGATTGGTGGCCAGACATACTTCATGCAAAAAGCAACAAAGATAGCAAACGCTATCATTTGTCCAATTATGGTTGCATTAAGATTCATGTTTGTACCTCTTTGGTTTTAAAAAATAGTCGTAAACTAAAACGATCTATTCTTATGCAACCGCAAACAATACGTACATTGCTAAACCAACAGCAATCATAGGTACCGCATCAACAAGACCCATAACGATGAAGAATTGTGTACGAAGCATTGGGATTAATTCTGGTTGACGAGCTGCACCTTCTAAAAAGCGACCACCCAAGATACCGATACCAACTGCTGCGCCTAATGCACCTAAACCCATCATTAATGCGCCTGCAATGTAAAGTAATGCTGATTCCATGTTTTTCTCCTACGAAAAAAAGTAATTAAAAATTTATAACAAAAATTTAGTGATGTTCTTGATGTGCCATATCTAGATATACGATAGTCAAGGTCATAAAAATGAACGCTTGTAAGGTAATAATTAAGATATGGAAAATCGCCCAACCGATTTGCAACAAACCACCCAGTGAGGCCATAACAGCACCAGCACTAAACATAATTGCAATTAAGATGAAGATCATTTCGCCCGCATACATATTACCGAAGAGTCGTAATGCAAGTGAAATAGGTTTTGAGATTAAGTTAACGCCTTCTAACAAGAAGTTTGCAGGGATAGCCCACTTACCAAATGGTTGTAGAGTTAACTCACCAATAAAGCCGCCCATGCCTTTCATCTTGATGCTGTAAAACAAAACCAAGAAGAAGACAGCAAACGCCATACCAAACGTGACATTAGGGTCCGTTGAAGGTACTACTTTAAAGAATACAGCATGAGGGTCCATGCCAAATACATGTGTACCGATTAATTTTGCAATTTCAGGTACAAGATCGATAGGAAGTAAATCCATCAGATTCATTAAGAAGATCCACAGGAAGATCGTGAATGCGAGTGGGGCTACCAGTGCATTTCGTCCTGAGAATGAGCCTCGAACGCTGTCATTGATGAAATCAATAACCCATTCTGCAAAGTTTTGAGCGCCTGATGGAACACCGGCCTCTACTTTCTTTGCTACGCTACGGAAAAACCACATAAGCAAACCACCAAGAAGCAGAGTCATCCCCATGCTATCTACGTTGATTGCCCAAAAACCCATATCTGCAGCTTCAGCTGCATCATGCGCCAAACCCCATGAACCATCATGTTGTTGACCAAATGTCAGGTTTTGTAAATGATGGCGGATATATTCTGAAGAAGTAAGCGTTTCAGTTGACATATATTGTTTTAAGCCCGTTTATAATTACTAATTAACAAAGCCAGTTGTGTCACGATGAAACCAGCTAGTAACGGTAATGGCAATAAAGCCAATACTGAAAAACCAACTGCAAACATCACGATGGTTAATATCCATCGTTCTAAAACACAACGGTATGCTTTGCGTAAATTCATACCTGCATTTGATTTGGCCTGTGTTGCCGAACCAATCAAATGCCACCTTTGTAACAAAGTGTTAGCAATTGCTATGCTTCCACCATAAAAACAGGCTAATGCAGCACTGCTTTGTTGCCACCAAAGGACAATTAAAACTGTTAGTACCAATAATACAATCTGCCGTTTAATCAGCTGATTGATAGGTTGAACTCGTATTCTCCTGTCCATCCTTTGTTCTCACTGGATTTCATTTGCCTATTAAGCAAACACGGCATTATATAGATCAGTCACTTATCAGGTCAATCAAATTATCACTAGTTAGCGTAATGCGGGAAGATGTTCCCGAATTTGTGGCGGATAATATACAATAATTGCCTTTCTACACAGATGCCAAAATGCCGATAACAGTAATAAACCTGAGCCTATAGCAAAGGCAGTAAAGGCAAAACCAAGACTAACCACGCCATAAAGCTCTAGTATGCTGTTAATAGCGTAAAGTACATACGCCAGCGCTGACACCATCAATGCTCTTCTATCTATAGAAATCGACACCAGAGCAATAACGATATATAAAGTCGTCACAATAGCAGCTTGAACTATACCTATTGCTGCATCGTCAAACATCAACATACTAAACACCGGATGAACAATCATCGGTGCGGCTAACAGGTGCAACCAAAATGCGACATCTGAACGGCCTGTTTGGCGCTTGGTATCAGACGAATCCCACCGCATTGCTAGGGCAAATACAGCAATTCCGGCAAAAAAGACTAATGGTAGAATCAGCGGTCTCATCTCTGGAACAAAACCAACCAGCAGTAAAACGACAGCAGCGGCGAGTGTGCCGATTCCTGCTGCCACGGTGACAGGTACTTTAAATCGCTTCCAGTGTAACCAAGCAGACAGTGCTGCAACTGCACTGGGTAGCCCTTTTGTGATATCTGCACTTAAGCCAGAATTCGCCAATAAACTCAGACCGGTCGCAAAGACACCACCAACAAAGGCCAGTAATAATACAATCGACGGTAAGGACATGCGGCGCTGTAAGGTAAAGTATTCAGCCAAGCCCCATGCCGTTGCAGCCTGTAATAGTGGGCCAAATGATGGCGATACAGCTCCGCCAATCCAGGTCACTGATACTAATAATAAGATGCAGGCAATCACCACAAAAATATCATTGAAGCCGGTTATCAAACGGAAATGTTCCTCATCAACGGCAGGTATTTTTCTTTCTGCTGCGACATGATCTCGAAAGGCGTTTGCAACTGCCTCGGTCATAACGCCCGCTTTCACTGCAGAACTTAACTCTTCATCACTATACATTTGAGTCAATGACCCCTAGGTTGCTGTTGCTAAGATTACTTAATCCGTTTGACAATATCTTTTAGATCGGCCACATCTGCATAATCAATGACTAATTTGCCTTTACCCGTTGCCGAGTGTTTAACAGCAAAACGATCACCCAATTTTTCACTGATTAAATATTCGATCTTATTGATTTCTTCTAATAATGCTTCTGATGGGTGCGGTTTTTCGCTAACTGGTTTTAATAGGCGTCTAATCAGTTGCTCTGTTTCACGCACTGACAAGCCTTTTTCAACTACATCGCCTGCCGCTTCTGATTGTGAATCGCCTTCAAGACCTAATAAAGCTCGGGCATGACCCATTTCAAGATCACCATTTTCTACTAAGCGTTTCACATCATCATTCAAATTACGTAAACGTAGTAGATTGGATACAGCAGCTCGAGAACGCCCCACAGCCTCAGCAGCCTCTTGGTGTGTCATTGAGAACTCTTCCCGTAGACGATGCAAGGCATTGGCTTCTTCCATCGGGTTTAAATTTTCACGTTGAATATTTTCAATCAATGCCATGGCAATCGCACTGCGATCTGAGACATCTCGAACCAATGCTGGCACAGTATCTAAACCGGCTATTTTTGATGCACGCCAGCGACGTTCGCCAGCAATAATCTCGTAGCGACCACCTTTAATAGGTCTAACAACGATGGGTTGCACCAAACCTTGAGCACGGATCGAATCGGCTAGCTCTTCTAATGAGTCTTCCGACATATCGACTCGAGGTTGGTATTTGCCTGCTTGCACCATATCGAGTGGAAAATACTGCAAGCTATCATCTAAGCTGTCATCTTGATGAGATACATCTGTTAGCAATGCATCTAGCCCTCTACCTAAGCCTCTTTTTTTGCTCACTATTCCATTCCCATTTAATTATTTTTTTCTCGTCTCATAAACTCACTGGCCATTGCCATATACGCAATAGAGCCACGTGATGATCGGTCATAATCTATGACGGGCAAACCATGACTAGGCGCTTCGGCAAGACGCACATTTCTAGGAATGATTGCATGAAACACTTTTTTATTAAAGTGATTAATCAACTGCCGTGATACTTCATTGGCTAAATTATTTCGCGCATCAAACATAGTGCGGATCAAGCCCGTCACTTCTAATGTGGGATTAGCACGTTGTTTAACACGTTCAATTGTTTTTAATAATGATGATAGCCCTTCCAAAGCATAATATTCACACTGAATCGGAATAACAATGCCTTTGGATGCTACTAGGGCGTTGACCGTCAACATGCTTAATGAAGGTGGACAATCAATTAAGATATAATCGTATTTTTCTCGGGTAGACTCCAAGGCTAAGCGCAAACGATGTTCTCTCAATTTAACATCTAAGAGTTCTACTTCTGCTGCCGTCATATCTGAATTTGTCGGCATCACATCAAACGACAAGCCTTCTGGAGTGACAATCGCATCGGCCGCTTTTGCTTTGGTCATGATGACATCATAACTACTGACATCAATATCTTCTTTATCCACACCACAGCCTGTTGAGGCATTACCTTGCGGATCTAAGTCAATTAATAATACTTTTTTGTTGCTTGCAGCAAGCGATGCAGCCAAATTGACAGTTGTTGTCGTTTTACCAACGCCACCTTTTTGATTAGTAACCGCGTAAACATTACCCATTCACTTATCCTTTAACCCTTAAGCTTTAAGAAGGCGAACAAGATGGCGTTGACCTTCGCAGCCTGGCACATCCAATGTCACGACATCTTTTAAGCGGAATTCGCCTTTAACAGCCTTCAGTTCATCTTCAGGCCACACGCCTTTCATTAATAATAAACTGCCTGCATCATCGCAATGTCGGCCGGTTAAATCAATAATATCCTCAATTGAGGCAAAGGCACGTGCGGTTACCATAGCAAACTTGGCTAGCTCTGCCTCTTCGACGCGGGCATGCACCACCGTCACATTGGTCAAGCCTAATTCAGCTTTAGCCTGTTGTAAAAAGCGGGTTTTCTTAGAATTGGTATCGAGTAAGGTAACCGCTATCTCAGGATGCATAATCGCAATAGGAATGCCCGGCAAACCGGCACCCGTTCCCACATCAAGCAATGAATCACCTGTTAAATAGGGCAAAATAGTCAGGCTATCTATTATATGACGACTGACCATCTCATTTGGATCACGGATCGCGCTTAGGTTATACACCTTATTCCACTTATCAAGTAGCTCAACATAGGTCTGCAAACGACTCAGTTGATCATCGCTTAATTCTAAACCTAGTTCCTGACTGCCCTGCTGTATTTGTTGTCCAATGTTTTTAGCCATTCAAAGCTTCTCCACTACTTCGCTTCAAATGTACCAATAAAATTGATACTGCAGCGGGGGTTACACCTGAAATACGGGCTGCTTGGCCTAAATTATTAGGTCGTGCATGCGCCAGTTTTTCACGTACTTCATTTGATAAACCACGTACCTGCTTATAATCAAGATCATCTGGTAACGCAGTGTCTTCATGGCGTTGTAAGCGATCAATTTCATTTTGTTGGCGAGTGATATAACCCGCGTATTTAGTTTGAATCACCACTTGCTCAGAGACCTCATCGCTAACCGCGCTGTCTTCACCTAATAAGCTTAATAGCCCTTGGTAATCAACACTTGGACGACGTAATAACTCAATAGCTGAATTTACTTTCTTTAGTGGTTCGCCTAGCACTTGTTCGGCTAAAACTTGGTCTACTTTTTCAGGGCTGAATTTATAGGCTTCTAAACGACGTGTTTCTTTTTCTACCGCATCACGCTTAGCTGTAAAATGTTGCCAACGCTCATCATTAACTAAGCCAAGTTCACGGCCTTTAGGTGTTAAACGCATATCGGCATTATCTTCACGTAATAATAAACGATATTCGGCTCGGCTAGTAAACATACGATACGGTTCACGTGTTCCTGAGGTAATCAAATCATCAATCATGACACCAATATAGGCCTCATCCCGACGCGGGAACCAAGGTTCCATTGCACGAGCTTGCAGACCTGCATTGATACCGGCAATTAAACCTTGTGCCGCTGCTTCTTCATAACCTGTTGTACCGTTAATTTGGCCGGCAAAAAATAAACCTGCCATATGTTTGGTTTCTAACCACGGCTGCAAATCGCGTGGATCAAAAAAGTCATATTCAATTGCATAACCTGGGCGGGTAATATGAGCATTTTCCAAGCCTTTCATCGAACGTACAATTTCGTACTGCACATCAAACGGCAAACTAGTCGAAATACCATTTGGATAAACTTCACCGCAGTTTAAACCTTCCGGTTCAAGGAAAATCTGATGTGAAGTGCGATCAGCAAAACGGACCACTTTATCCTCTATTGATGGGCAGTAGCGAGGGCCAATACCTTCAATTTCACCACTATACATTGGCGAACGATCAAGGTTATTACGAATGACATCATGTGTAGACTCATTGGTATGGGTGATATAACAGGAAATTTGATCGGGATGATCGGACGCTTTACCTAAAAAAGAAAACAGCGGTGTGGGTGTATCACCAGGCTGTTCGGCTAAGTCAGAAAAATCGATACTACTGGTCGCAATACGTGGGGGCGTACCTGTTTTTAAGCGATCCACTCTAAAAGGTAATGCGCGTAATCGCTGGGCTAATGAGATTGATGCAGGATCACCGGCCCGTCCACCTTGATGATTTTCCATACCGATATGGATTAGACCACCTAAGAATGTGCCCACAGTCAATACCACTGATTTAGCTGAGAAACGTAAACCGGCTTGTGTCACCACACCAACAACACGATCATTTTCTACAACTAGATCATCCACAGTTTGTTGGAATAGGGATAGGTTTTGTTGTGACTCTAGCGCTTCTCGAACAGCCGCCTTATAACGCACACGATCAGCCTGTGCACGTGTGGCACGAACCGCTGGCCCCTTGCTAGCATTTAAAATTCTAAATTGGATACCACCACGATCAGCCGCTTGCGCCATAATGCCGCCCAAAGCGTCGACTTCTTTAACCAAGTGACCTTTACCAATTCCACCAATGGCAGGATTACAACTCATCTGACCCAAGGTCTCGATGTTTTGTGTCATCAATAAGGTTTTAACGCCTTGGCGCGCAGAGGCTAATGCAGCCTCAGTACCGGCGTGACCGCCACCAACAACAATAACATCATAATGATCTTGATAACTCATAAAACACCAAACAGTCTTAATCTAATAAGCGTCGATTTTAACATGCATGCAGCAGCATGCTGGCAAAATGTTGTCGTTCGTCAATATTACAAATGATATAAACTTCTGAATCAACACATAATTCGTTTTGTCTGCACACTCTATTTGGAAGCACTTTCTATGCAAAAGAATACCGGCATCTCTCGACTCATTTATGCTTCACTCTACTCATGGCTAGGTTTTAAGTCAGCATTGATCAATGAATCCGCCTTTCGACAAGAGTTTATTGCTAGCTTGCTGCTCACTGCATTTAGTTTTTTTCTTGATGTCAGTGCTTATGAACGCCTTGCCATGATTGCAAGTTTAGCACTGGTACTTATCATTGAATTGCTCAACTCAGCTATTGAATGTGTTGTTGATCGTGTTGGTACAGAACAACACATCTTGTCTGGCCGAGCAAAAGACTATGGCTCTTTTGCTGTATTAATTAGCCTGCTTATCGCCATAGCTATCTGGACAGTTATCATACTTAATTAGCCTTTCGATAGGCTCGTAACATCACAATGCTACCCAAGATAATCATTGGCAATGAGAGGATCTGGCCCATGGTGAGCCAATCTAATGCTAAGTAACCATATTGCTGATCAGGAATGCGGACAAACTCAACCATAAACCTAAACACACCATAGCCAATTAAAAACAGGCCCGAGACCGCACCCGCAGGTTTAGCTTTTGCGGAATAAAACCATAAGATTACAAATAATAATAAACCTTCAAGCGCCGCTTCATACAGCATAGATGGATGACGTGCTAAGGGCCCCCCATTAGGAAACACCATTGCCCAAGGCACATCACTGACTTTGCCCCATAACTCAGCATTGATAAAGTTACCAATACGGCCAAAGAAAAGACCTATTGGTACCATCGGTGCAATAAAGTCACTGACACTGGCATAGGATTTACCCGTTTTTCGAGCAAATAATGCAAAGGCGATCAGCACACCTAATAGACCACCATGAAATGACATGCCACCCTGCCATACTTTTAATACATTTAACGGTTGAGCTAAGTTTGCAGGTAAATCATAAAATAAGCTGTAACCCAAACGGCCACCAACAATAACGCCAATGGCACCATAAAATAATAAATCTTCAACTTGTTCTGCCGTCCAGCCAAAGCGCTCGGCACGGAGGCGCCCCAAAAGCCAAGCCCCAACAAAGCCCGCTAGGTACATTAGACCATACCAATGAATTTGTAATGGCCCTAAAGACAGAGCAACGGGGTCAATTTGTGGATAAACCATGGCATTCTCAACTTGCAATAAAATTTTAACGCTATGATAACAAGTCACAGCAAAAACAATACTAAAACTCGCTTTGCACCATCACGTCTCAGTTGCACTTAATTAGTTCGCCCTACTCAACAACGCACCAACATGATCCATCCTCCTGCACGACAGACAATATAAGGCATTGTTTTTAGTCGTATTTATTGTTGGCACCAATACTGCAATCACATCAAGTAGTCTAAATTAACGCGCTGCACTAAATCATGCCAGCGCATTCAAATGACTCAAAATATTAAAATTAAACTGAGGAATAAAAATGAAATTGAAAACAATATCTACTCTATGTTTTGCTGCAAGCACATTAGTTGCGGCTTCTACTGCAATGGCATGGGAAAGTGAAGACGGCGTTCACTCAACAAGTGCAAGTGTTGCTTTAGGTACTGACTACGTATGGCGTGGTTACTCGCAAACAGACGAAGAAATGGCTATTTCTGGTAGCTTTGACTACGGACATAGCAGTGGTTTCTACCTTGGTACATGGGCTTCAAATGTTGATTTTGGCGACGATACAAGTATCGAAGTTGATATCTACGCTGGTTTCTCTAATGAAATTGGTGAATCTGGTGTTGGCTATGATGTGGGTGTTTTACGTTACATCTACCCAGGTGAAGATTACGACTGGAACGAATTTTATGCTTCTTTAAGCTACAGCATGTTTAGTGTTGGTGTTGCTCACTCTGGTAGCGTTTATGATTCTGGTGAATCAGGCACTTACTACTCTGCAGGTTTTGATTACGATCTTCCTGGTGAGTTCGCTCTTAGCGCTGGTGTTGGTTACTACGACTACGATGATAAAGTTTCTGAAGAAGATCACACAGATTACCGTCTTGGTCTTTCACGTGAATTCGTTGGCTTTGGCGTTGACGTAACATACTACGGTATGGATAAAGATGGTGAAGATGCATATGGTGATCTTGCTGATGACCGTGTTGTGTTAACAATTTCTAAATCACTATAATTCTCCTTGGCCGCCCACTCTCTCGGGCGGCCATTTTTTTGAAGGAATATTTATGAAACAAGTAGTAGCGATAATTAAGCCATTTAAGCTTGATGATGTCCGTGAAGCTCTTTCTGAAATCGGTGTACAAGGTTTAACCGTTTCTGAAGTAAAAGGTTTTGGTCGTCAAAAAGGTCACACTGAGTTATACCGTGGTGCCGAGTATGTTGTAGATTTTCTACCTAAACTAAAACTAGATATTGCTGTTGATGATGATGTTGTTGATCAAGTCACAGAAGCAATCATCAAAGGTGCTAACACTGGCAAAATCGGTGACGGTAAAATCTTTGTTTACCCACTAGAGCAAGTGATCCGAATTCGCACCAGCGAAACCGGTTCTGACGCTTTATAAGCCTAGGAGTTAAAAATGGAAACTGTAACAAATCAAATTTTCGAACTCCAATACGCTATTGATACCTTTTACTTTTTAGTATGTGGTGCATTAGTTATGTGGATGGCTGCTGGCTTCTCAATGTTAGAAGCAGGCCTAGTTCGAGCTAAAAACACAACTGAAATATTAACAAAAAACGTTTTATTGTTCGCTATTGCGTGTACTGCTTATATGGTTGTCGGTTATGACATCATGTACGGCGGCGGCATCTTCTTAGAAGGTATTGCAGGCGGTGATAATTTAACTGCTGATGCATTAGCAGCTTCTGCTGAAGCAGGTTTTGATGGTGGTTCTGTTTATTCATCTGCGTCTGACTTCTTCTTCCAAGTTGTGTTTGTTGCAACAGCAATGTCAATCGTATCTGGTGCAGTTGCTGAGCGTATGAAGTTATGGGCATTTGCTGGTTTTGCTATCGTTATGACAGCATTCATCTACCCAATGGAAGGTGCATGGACTTGGGGCGGTGCATCTGTCTTCGGTATGTACTCTCTTGGTGATGACTTTGGCTTCCTAGATTTCGCGGGTTCAGGTATCGTACATATGGCCGGTGCTGCAGCTGCTTTAGCTGGTGTTATCTTATTAGGTGCTCGTAAAGGTAAATACGGTCCTAACGGTGAGATTCGTCCTATTCAAGGTGCTAACTTGCCAATGGCAACATTAGGTACCTTCATCTTATGGATGGGTTGGTTCGGCTTTAACGGTGGTTCAGTATTAAAACTAGGTGATATGGCAAGTGCTAACGCAGTTGCAATGGTATTCCTAAATACGAATGCTGCTGCTGCAGGTGGTGTTATTGGTGCTCTTATCGTTGCTAAAATGCTGTTCGGTAAAGCTGATTTAACAATGATTTTAAACGGTGCGTTAGCGGGTCTAGTGGCTATTACAGCGGGTCCAGACACACCTACACCATTGATGGCGACACTTATCGGTAGTGTCGGTGGTGCTTTAGTTGTATTATCAATCATTGCATTAGATAAACTTAAACTAGATGATCCAGTAGGTGCTATCTCAGTTCACGGTGTGGTTGGTTTATGGGGTCTGCTTGCAGTGCCATTAACTAACTCTGATGCAAGCTTCACTGGCCAATTGGTTGGTGCTGCTACTATCTTTGTTTGGGTATTTGGAACAAGCTTCATTGTTTGGTCTGTACTGAAAATGGTGATGGGCATCCGTGTCTCTGAAGAAGAAGAGTACGAAGGTGTTGATTTAAGCGAATGTGGTATGGAAGCATATCCAGAGTTCACAAATAACACTAAGTAAGCTTTAGTATTATAAATAAAAAGGGCCTTACCGAGCGATCGGTAAGGCCCTTTTTTTATGCCTGTTGTTTTTTACATTTCACCACAGAGACACTGAGAACACGGAGAAAATAGATAGAACTTATTTTGCTTTATCTCTGTGACCTCTGTGTCTCTGTGGTGAATTCTATTTAGTTACATTTTTGGTCAAAAAACCATCCAAACTATTAGCAAACTTCTGCCTATCTGATTGGCTCATTGCTGATGGCCCACCGGTATCGACACCGCTTGAACGTAATGAGTCCATGAGGTCTCGCATAGCAAGACGCTGCTTAATATTGTCTGTGCTATACATCTCGCCTCGTGGGTTTAAGGCATGACCACCTTTTTCTATCACTTCTGCTGCAAGTGGAATATCGCCAGTAATAACAAGATCACCAACCGCTATTCGCTGCACAATTTCATTATCAGCCACATCAAAACCCTGCGTGACTTGCAGAAAGGTAATATAACGCGAAGGCGGGATCCGCATTGAATGGTTGGCCACTAAGGTCATATCAACCTTAGTCCGTTCTGCTGCTTTAAATAAGATGTCTTTAATTACAACAGGACAGGCATCAGCATCAACCCAAATTTTTAGCGCCATTTTTTGTCTCTTTGTCGGACTATGCCATTACTAAGCTGTGATGCTATTGTATTTTCTCGACTCTAAATAGCCAATCAAGAAAACGTTCGACAGCATAAGGTTCATCTTGCTGCTGTTGCATATAGCTATGATATTGACTTGGCGTTGCTAACTCAAAGTTAACTTTGGTCGGCGCCAGTAGATCAAGCTTATTAAGTGCAAAGTAGTTACCATTATCGGCAGCACGCTGATACAGTTTATTAGCGATTTGGTGATCTGCTTCTAAGCCACCCAGGCCAAATTCATACATCACAGCAAGACTGTATTGTGCTAAATCATTATTCTGTTGTGCAGATTTTTTATACCACTCGACCGCTTTTTCAGAATCTTGTTCAGTTCCTTGACCCGCATTATATAAGTTCGCTAAAGCATATTGAGCATAAGCATTACCCTGCCCCGCAGCGGTGGTGCAATTATCATAGTTTTGCTCATTGCTCGCATGCTCTTCAATACAAGTAGCATGAACAATACTGACATTGAAAAACATCATTAATAAAAATAGACGTGTCATTATTACAACCTATGTTTAGCTGAAAATTATAAAACCTTAAGTCTAACTGAAACCACGCTGAAAAGGAGAAAAAAGCTTTAAATTAACTCATTTTTTAGTTGGTGAAAAGACCTTAATCTTCGCCTTTTTTATTTTGCCGCTGGTTTACGACTTCTGCGTTGACCAGAGTGTGCTGCAGCGGGTCGAGATGATGAAGTATTAGCTGAACCAGAACGGCGGTTCCTGTTTGCGCTTGGCTCTTTTCGCTGATTATTATCTTTGCTTGGTCTTCTCGCTTTTTTAGGCTTACTGGATTTATTACGTTCGCCCAATTTTGTCACCGGCACCGGATGCACAGGTACAAAACCTACTTCAACATCACGTACTAAGGTCTGACGAATTAGGTTTTCAATATCGGCTAAAAATTCAACTTCATCGGAGCTTACTAAGGAAATAGCCTCTCCGTCTGCACCAGCTCGACCTGTTCGACCAATACGGTGTACATAATCTTCAGGCACATTAGGTAACTCAAAGTTAATAACATGTGGTAGATCACTAATATCAATGCCTCGAGCAGCGATGTCTGTTGCCACTAATACACGAATTTTATTTTGTTTAAAGTCTGCTAAAGCACGTGTTCGTGCACCTTGGCTTTTATTGCCATGAATAGCCGCAGATGAAATACCAAATTGTTCGAGCTTTTTAACTAGACGATTACAACCATGTTTAGTGCGCATAAACACTAATACTTGATTCCAGTTATTGGTGCCCACTAAATGAATCAGAAGCTCTGTTTTTTTAGTCTTATCCACTTCAAACATGGACTGTTTCACACCTTCAGCAGTTGTTGTTTGAGGGCTGATTTCAACTTGTACCGGGTTCTTCAAAATACTATTTGCTAAGGTGCGAATTTCACCAGAAAAAGTCGCTGAGAACAATAGGTTTTGACGAGTTTTAGGCATCAAAGACATGATCTTTCTAATATCTTTAATAAAGCCCATATCTAACATACGATCCGCTTCATCTAATACTAATATTTCGACATCGGTAAACTTCACCGCATTTTGATTGTAAAGATCCATTAAGCGACCTGGTGTTGCCACTAAGACATCAACACCACGACGTAATTTCATCATCTGAGGGTTAATCTTCACCCCACCAAATACAACCGCTGATCGTAGTGATAAATGTTGCCCATATAAAACCACACTATCATGAACCTGTGCAGCTAACTCACGTGTCGGTGTTAATACTAAAGTTCGAATATGGTTAGGTCTCACTCGAGTACCATTATCAAGACGCTGCAATAGTGGCAAAGTAAAACTAGCTGTTTTACCGGTGCCGGTCTGCGCTGCAGCCATCACATCACTTCCCGTTAAAACGGCTGGAATAGCCTCAAGTTGAATCGGTGATGGTTCGGTATAGCCTTTTTCTTCGACAGCACGAAGAAGTGGATCAGAAAGACCCAGTGAAGCAAATGACATAATATAGTCTCAGTTATCGGTAATGATCTCGGTAGCGGAGTATCGCTTTATAACGAGATGAAAGAATTGAATGCTGGTGATTATACCACTGAAACAGTTTAGACTCGGAGTTAAGACTAAACAACCACGCCAGCACTATAGCCTGATGACCAAGCCCATTGAAAATTATAACCGCCCAAATGCCCCGTCACATCCAATACTTCACCAATAAAATATAAACCTGCTTGCTGTTTTGATTCCATTGTTTTAGAACTAATGCCATCGGTATCAACACCGCCTAATGTCACTTCAGCAGTACGATAGCCTTCTGTTGCCGACGGTTTTAATAGCCAATTATTAAGATTATTGCCAATCGTTATTAACTGCTTATCAGTAAACTCAGCCAAGGGCTTTTCGGCTAAATCTGACCACCACAGTGTTTGTAATTCGACAACCAGTGCTTTGGCCATTTTTTTACTCAATAATGACCGCAACAAACTTTTTCCTTCTTGTTGTTTAGCTTGCAACAACCATTCTGCTGCATCCAAATAAGGTAATAAATTAATACTAATTTCATCACCCGGCTGCCAGTAATTCGAGATTTGTAATATCACGGGGCCACTAATACCGCGGTGCGTGAACAATAGGTTTTCTGTAAATGACCGCCCATGACATTCAACATCGACTTCCATTGCTAAACCCGATAGTCGCTCACACAGTAACTTAACACTGTCACTAAACATAAAAGGCACTAAACCAGCTCGACGCTCAGTCAGCGCCAAATCAAACTGCTGTGCGATGTCATAACCAATGCCGCTACCCCCTAATGAGGGTATGGATAAGGCACCTGTTGCCACTACCAGTGATTGGCATTCTAATTTATGACTTGTATGATCTTGTGTCACCGCTATTTGATACTGGCTGCGTGCATCTTCATCCTGGTGTTTGTCAGAATAACCTTTTAATTCGAGTGATTTAACCGCAGTAATCTGACAGTGTGTTTTAATTTCTACACCCGCCTGATCACACTCATCTAATAACATGGTTAATATTTCTTTAGCTGAATTTTTACAAAATTGTTGGCTGTGTTTACGTTCTTCCACGTCAATGCCATGACGGTCAACCATAGCGATAAAGTCCCACTGACTATAACGTTTTAAAGCCGCCTTACAGAAATGTGAATTCTCTGAAATGAAGTTATCCGCTTCAACAAAGTGATTAGTAAAATTACATTTACCGCCACCTGACATCAGTATTTTTTTACCTACTTTATTGGCTTTTTCTACAACAAGAACACGTCGTCCTCGTTGAGCTGCAGTAAAAGCACAGAGTAATCCTGATGCACCGGCACCAATAATGATCACATCGTAAGTTGTCGCGTTTTTTTGCACAGAATCTCGGTCCAGTTGAAAAGACATTGATCGTAACCAAGTCGTATTCAAATTACCACTTTTAACTCTCCAACAAAAAACACGACACAGGTATTACTCCGTTCAAATCACTATTTTAATCCTGATCCAATCACCTTCAACAGACTTTAATAGCCGTGTTAGCGCCTTGCTCTTGTTACGGTATCCATTACTATCACGTTCCCATCGTTGTTTTACTGAACTATGCACCGGACCCGTAATATCCCTCACAAATTCCTTACGCGCTCGATAAATGCCTTTGCGTTCATTATGTAGCGTGCCTTGTGGGTTCGGTTTTAATGCATTAATAAAATGAGACTCAAAAACGAGCCCATATTTAGTTGCCTCAGCTAGAATCCACACTGCAGCAAGATGACTTAAACCGACCTCATCATAACCACCACCTACATCAGAATGAACGCCTGCAAACCAGACTTGCTGTAGATCTAGCCCCGGTTTTTCACCCCAAAGTGTGGGTTCAAAATCAACTCTATTTTCATCAATTGCCAAGGCATGGCGGGCATGACGAATAATTTTACTCGGTTCGGTATCATGAAATAAAAACTCACGCTCGCCCAGTGTTCCCCAAAAAGGTAAGGGGATCCCTAAAGCACCGACGGTATCCCATGCGCCAATAAATTCAATGGGGGTGATATCAGCAACGGCATAAGCCTGCCGGAAATCTTGTGATTGTTGTTGATTCGGCCCCGTTTTTTTGGCACGTTTACGATAATGTTTATATGCCTGAGGGATCTTGTCAGCATACTCCCGTTTGAGTAAACCACAATTACGGATAAAGCCTGCTAGGGATCGGACAGTATAAGCACCACGGCTAAAACCAAAAAAGAATAGCTGATCACCTTCATGGTAATTGTGCACAAGGAAGCGATAACAATCCATAATGTTTTTATCAATACCTGCACCCGATATGGCACCGGCTACTTTTTTTCGATCGGTGCCCACTCCCCAATCGTAAAAGCTTACTTGCTCAATGTCATCGCTTAGCGGGCTCACGGCTCGAGCCATCTGCAACACATTGCTTGCACCACCCTGCTCTGGTGAGCTCCATGTACCATCAGCAAATATTGCGATTCTCTTCATCTAGATATCCTTATCTTGTTAATCAGCCATCCTTAGCCTATTTATGCCACTTTGTTGTTGAAACTGAAATCAATCATTTTTGTGATATGAAATAACTCGTTCAACTTCATTTTTAGAGCCTAAAATAACCGGCACACGTTGGTGCACATCGTTTGCTTTAATATCCATGATTCTTTCATAGCCGGTTGAACTCACTCCACCCGCTTGTTCGACAATAAAGCTCATTGGGCTGGCTTCATACATTAAACGTAACTTACCACCATTCGTTGATGGCTTGCTATCAATAGGATACATAAATATACCGCCTCGAGTTAGTACTCGATAGACTTCAGCTACCATTGAGGCAACCCAACGCATATTGAAGTTTTTGTCACGAGCACCATCAACACCTTGGATACATTCTTCTACATAACGCTGCATGGGCTCTTCCCAGAAGCGTTGATTGGACATATTGATGGCAAATTCAGCCGTATCTTCAGGAATGGTCATAGTCGGATGAGTGAGAATGAATTCCCCCACATCACGATCAAGCGTAAAGCCATTGACACCTTGACCTGTGGTTAAGATCATCATTGTGGTTGGACCATAAACACAAAAACCAGCACAGACTTGTTCCGTACCTTTTTGCATAAAATGTTCAACTGTTGGCTCTGTCACACCTTCAGGACAACGTAAAATCGAGAAGATCGTGCCTACCGATAGGTTAATATCAATATTGGATGATCCATCTAAGGGATCAAAAGCAATCAGATATTTACCTTTAGGCATATTGTCTGGAATCTGAATAACTTCTTCAATTTCCTCAGATGCCATTGCAGCAAGATGACCAGTCCAATTAAGGTGATCGACCATCACATCATTGGTAATGATATCGAGTTTTTTCTGAACTTCACCTTGCACGTTTTCAGACTCGGCTGCACCACCAAGGCCGATAATGCCACTGCGATTTACAAGATGGGATATTTTTTTACAAGCACTGACAATATCATTCAGCAAGCCGGTCATTTCGCCGGTTGAGTTCGAATGGACACGCTGTTGTTCGACAATAAACTGAGTAATCGACTTACCTATATCTGACATTCTGCTCTCCTTAAATCATCGAATAATTTTTACCACAGAGACACAGAATGCACGGAGAAATACTTAGGGCTTATTTTACCTCTATGTACTCTGTCTCATTGTGGTTATTTTTTAAATCTTAACAAGTATCTCACCCATACCAATGCCAGCAACATCACCGGCATAACGTTGTACACGTGAAAAAGATTCCACACTGGCAAACTTGCTATCTAATTTTGCAAACGAGTTAAACAATAAAGGTAAAAATGCCAAGGTATGTGAACCACAGTCATTAAAGTTAGCTGAGATCCCTTGAGCAGGTGCTTGTGTTAATAAAAGCGTACCTCGTTTCATCGCATAACCTAAATGAGCACCAACATCACCTAATACTGCAATCGTGCCTGAGATCATACGCCCACCACAGTAATCACCCGCATTGCCTTCAATTAAGATCATGCCGCGACGCATATGGTCACCGGTACGAGCACCGGTGTTACCGGTCACAATCACGACGCCACCAGACATACCATTTCTATAACCGGGACGAACACCACCCACAAAATCACCGGCATCACCATTTACTTTAATCTGGCCAGATTTCATTTCACAGGCAGTATAAATACCGCTGTTACCGTTAAGCTCAATCTCACCGCCATCTAAAAACAAACCCAAATAAGCTCCGACATTACCTTCAATGGTAATCTTGCCTGAGGTCATATTTCGACCAATAAAATCTAATTTATCCGTGCTGCTGACAAATTTAATATCAGCAGTATCATCACCTGAAACATCAAACAAGGCATCAACACGCTCTGAACCATTACCAATAACAAGTTCCATGGCGGCAATATCAGCGACTGATTTATCAGCTAATAAATCAGCTGTTAATGGCGAACAATCAATGCGTTGTTTCACAGAAGTATTTAATGTGAATGTTAATGTACTCATGCCATTATCTCCTGCAAATGGAAGTGGAATGGACCGAGCTTACCACCATAGTTACCCGCGCTAATTCGGCGGATACCATTCGCTGCACCGAGGTCACATACAGCTTGAATCCCCACTCGCATAGCCACATCAATATCTTCTTTAGTCAAACCATCAATAACGATTTCCATCACTGACTCAACTTCAGGGGATAAGTCGCTTTTTGTCTGACCTTTTAAGGTTGGACAAAAGGCATCATTGGTTGACGCATTTAATGCTTTAAATTTTGACCCTACTTTTGAACCCGAGCGAACTACGCCTCCAGGGAAGGGCATAATGACATTTGGACATTTTTTCATTTCAACAACAGCGGCTTCACAGGCTGTCAAAGCTTGCTGTTGAGATTCAGCTAAGACAAGAAAGTTACCACCACCAACGGAGGCTTGAACACCTGTTTTTTCTTGGGTTAAGAACTCACCATCCATAACAGGAATACGCCAGTAACGCTTACCATCAATCATTTTAGAAATCTGAAAACCATCACCAAAAAAACGAAGGTTCTGACCTAATGCAATCTCGGTTTCACTTTCAAGCCCTGAGAACAAAGCCGATGTAGGTGAAGTAAGTACACACTGACCAGCTCGTGTTTCAACTTGTTTTGCGAGACCTTTGCCACCCATTGCGAAGATTAAAATAGACACGCCAGGACGACCATCAGGCGTTTCACTTGGATCTAATACTTTTTCAATGCCTGCTTCACAACCACAGGCAATAACTGATGTCGCAAAGCCGGTAAAGGTTTGTGCTGAAATCATTGCCCATTTTTCATTCAATGCGGTGATGATTAAGCGTGTCCCTTTCATTGGAAAGGCTTCAGCAAATGTTTCGTCAATTGTTACGCCGTTGATAATCATATCTTGCCTCCTGCGTGTAAAGGCTGAACAGTTAGACTACCTCGGCCATCATCTACAATTTCATCATCACTGATTTTGAAATTACCCATTTTCTGGGTGTGATATTTATCAAAATATGGTTTCAATGATTTCTCAATACTGTTGTCATATTCAGGTTTCACCACATGGGTGGTGCCCCATGTGACTTCAAC